>Ga0307512_10000621_pt1 | contig 52797 bp, 51 predicted proteins | sample 14_EM_MG_FD_200267 | JGI IMG/M metagenome (GOLD analysis project Ga0307512, IMG submission 200267) | Populus trichocarpa ectomycorrhiza microbial communities from riparian zone in the Pacific Northwest, United States - 14_EM | ecosystem: Host-associated > Plants > Roots > Unclassified | place...
TAGGCAGCAGCAATGGGTGTCATTTAAACAAAATATGTTTATGCTTGTTCGATTGAACTTATACGTTGGCAAATAAAGCCTGCAGGCCGGCCGCCCGGCCGCCAAGAAAAAGCCTGCAGGCCCGGCCCTCATTTAAAAGCCGCCGCTAAGGGCGGCCCGGCCCGGCCTGGCCGCTTAGGAACACTGGACCACATTGCCAGTAGGTTGACCTATACACCAAATTTCCTAGTTGACCAGTTGGTTGATCTATATGCCAAATCTTCCCGTTGGCCAATAGGTTGACCTCTATGCCAAAAAGGTTGACCGCTTTGCCAATCGGTCGACCTGTTGGCCAACGGGAAATTTGGCGTATGGGTCGGAACACATACGTGATAAGTGTCCGTGATAGATAAAGGCATGAGAAAAGCAGTATGTATTGAGCCGTGCTTCGGGGTAACAGATGATAAGACCGGAGAATTAATATCGACTATTCCTCCCAGTTTATTGACCGAGAGCGTGCAATATAGGGTCCTAGAATTGAATTAATAGCCTATGGAAATGAAATTCTTTTGGTAGCGAGCCTTACCATCTAATCCTGCTATAAGCACCAGTAATCGTCCTAATTTTAGCCCCGTACGTAGGGGAATTTTTACTGTAGTTTACAATTACCGCGCATGCTCCTAGCCGAAACCTGCTTATCCACTATCAGCTTGAATCCAGATTATTAGCGGTAAAAGTCGAAAAAGAATAGAGTTATTTGTGCAGTAGAAATAGTAGATACAGATTCAACGATCTCACTTATGTAAAGGGCCATGTGCCATGGGTTATTTCTTGCCTGCTATCTTCATTAGCCCAGAACTGTTACTACGATCAAAAGTTGGCACATTTTCTCTAGCCAAGTACCCAAGTAACCATTGAATAAAACTCGATAACGTGCAGTCCTTTGTTGTCAACTCGTAGCCGTATTTGAAAATTCTCAACGTTCCCAGGCTTCCGGAATTTGCAATTTTTGCATATAAAGGTTTCTTGCATGCTTAATATCCCATCGCGCTTGTTTTTGCGTTTGATCAAGTGGCTCTCGTAGCTAAAGGATATATCTTCGTATACTTCTTTAAACTTTGGGATTTAGAAGGTAGCGAGTTGAGGAGCTATGCAGTGTTCTCAACCGTCCGACGGCCGGGGACAGCGGTGCCTTCCGAAATTCTCCAGGACGGACGGAACGGCGCCAACGCTGTTCGTCCCGTCCTTACTCGACGAGGATGGTATGACGGCCGGGGACCGCCGGCGATGGCGAAAACACCGTCTCCGGCCGATATCGTCAGGTCCCTGGCCGGTATCCACAGTTCTTAGCCAACATCGAGGTTTTATATAGCTAGTGATAAGTGAACAATGGTAATAGATAGAGTTCTAAGTTTGCAGTACATAGTGGGGTAAATTGGAAGCTTGGTATGATTCAACTCGGTTAGTACTACTCTATGGTAGGTAACTGCCGGGACTACCGGAACCACCGGAGACGGCAACGTGGCGTCCCCAGCCGCCCGATCCGGCTTTCCCGTGCCTCAAAATACGGCGCGGTCCCATCTCGAGTGATCCCGGGTGGACGGGACGGGGAAGAACACTGGAACTATGCATGCCAAGCCGAGATACAAAAAAATACTTTCACAAAAAAGGTTGTATGAGCATTTTTCCTCCTAAGTACTTTATAAGAATTCCTAAAAATCTATAAGGGGCTATTATTTGAGAAAACTGCTACTTTTTACCTCTTCAGGCTAGGGAGAGAACTTTTCCTCAAGCTCTCTATGGAGCATGGGTGAGGTGCAATCATAGTATCTCTATTAGGATCGTTCTAGTCGAGACGAACCTAGATGAGAGGTACCCTCCACGACTTACTAACATTCGCAGTTCCCATGTCTGGCAACATAGTATGGATGACAAACAAAGGTTGATGATATCGATAGTGCTCGATTAAGCTGGCCAAGATACTTTAGAACCAGGCATATTTTTTATGAAACAGACGCTGCTGATACCCTGTCAATAGTGCCTCTAGCTGCTAGCCAAATTTATCGTTAAGAGTGACAAAACATCTGACCATGGATTCCCACCCAGCTTTAAAATTTAAACTAGCGGAATCGCACCGTTTTACTAGATTTAAAGATTCAAACAGCCTCGCAGACTTCTAAGTTAGTGGTGATCACGTATTTTCTACCCATAAAGTGGTTGGCGCGAAGTGTCAAGAAAACGTAGAACTCTAAGATTTCCTACGCGACGCTTAGGGACTATTCGTTCCGCTATCTGTCTAAGACATTTGCCACCGTGTATGAGTACATCGAGATTCGAAAATAGTTGCTTTGAAGAATGCACCCTCCTTGAGTGAACAACCCTCAGCTACTATTAGTGATATTGTACCATTGATATTCTAGTTCTTTAGACGTACCTAGTATCAAACCATCAAACATACGCCCGTCTGCGTGAATTTACGCTAGTAGAGCTACAATTGAACATAAAAGCATGAGTAGGTACTCTACTGCTCGATTGGGGTTGGAGTTAAGCTCACCGAATTAAAGTGGATATGAGATGTTTATGCATGTCTGCCCCTCTTCCAGAATCATATGTTGATAGATCCCGATGCCTTGCTTAATGCATGTGTATGGAAATGATTCATGTCATGCAGTCCCGTGCATTCATTCAACCAGTGGCATATCAACTGGCATTAATTAGGAAACTCGTGGGGGTGCAAAACAAGTTTCTTCTGGGAGGGCATCAACGCTTATCTACTCAAAGAGGGAGTATATAGACCGGGTCATGATATAAACAGATAGGCTCTACGCAAACAAATCCGCGCGGTTGCTGTATTCCTCCCCGTTGGCGGATTCACCCCATACACAGAATCTGCGAACAAACGACTTTCTATTACATGAAAACTACAATCATTCAGAGTAAGATTCCAAAATCCTCTCCAAAGTATTGCATGATATTGTCATTAATAATGTGAAATCCGACCTTGATTCGGGGATGAGAATAGTCGAAGCGACTGCTCGCTTTTCTGCTTTTCTGTTAAATATTCGATTAAAGATTAAATAGAGCATATTCTACTAAAGTTAAAAGCACCCAAAGTACAACACGAAGACGCTCATTTGCGTAAGTGTATATAACGGCAACTAGAGTGTAGGAGGTTAATTTATATTTCATTTACTTGCGGGGAAGCTGGATGACGGGCTGGCAGATTTTCTTTATTGTTTTAAAGAATTCAAGTGAAAAGATAAGTTGTGGAGTACTTCACTGCGATTGGAGGGAGCATAACTTTATCTCGGGGATGTTGAGAAAAGTGCGAAGAAATGGTGAGGTACGGAAATTTGTGGATTAATAAAATATAGGCCTTGGCCGCTTGTGGTCGTATGCCATATGATTAAAACAAACAATCAAACTGCTTCACAATTTGCTACTCACAGCCTTCATGGACGGCTTGAGAAATACTTCGGTTATAGCGCGTCTAATCCTCCGAGAAATGTCGGCCTACACGCTACCCTCTCTACAAACACAGCATACTCGGGCACAAGGTAAATGATAGGAGAGGACTGAGATTGAGCTTGGAAACGTGGGGAGTCTCAGTATTATTTGCTTCGTACGCTTATTAGAGGTGAATCTTACAGGGTGCACTTTTAGTCTTAGGGTGCTGTAGCATTTTTATGTAGTTGGGGGATGAACTATCCAAGAAAGGCAGGGTGAGAGCGTTCTGCGTCTCTCTTTCGAGGGCAAGGGTTATTTAGAGCTCATACAACTACGTATAGGCCGAGTCACCTAGAGATGTTAGCCAAACCCTGATCCAGCTGACTTGTGCCGTGTTCTGTCAGCCCCGACTGTTGTAATCCTGTTGCCGTTGAATTCCCTTGTTCAGCCTAAAACAAAGACATACTACGTGAAAATCGCAGACAACGAAGCAACGGACATCCCATCGGAGGTGAACTCAGCGGTGGTGGCCAATTATAAGTCTTCAAGTTTAAAAATGTGGAAGGTTACACGCACCTTCTTGGACTACATATGTATGTTTGGGCGCACAGATATCATTGTGTAGTTGAAATAAGAGAGTATCTCCATTGTGCTTCTAGAATTGTGGAGTGTATCAGGCTAGTGCAGAAGTGAACCTTTGTTCGTCTACAACATAAACCATTGGGATTTGTTAGAGGTTAAGCTCTCTAAGCTGTAATTTGAGAAATATCGTTACCATACTGCCTTTCTGCAATACCGGGTACACTGCGTTGTGTTTCTGATTAAGAGATACATGGACACGCACAATAAGAGAACCTCCGAGGCTCACACTGCAGGATTCTCCTGACGCATGTACGCTCTTCCTGTCCTTCCGCATACACTGATCGCAATCCACTTCCTACGTGGCACCGATACCAACTGGTAGGGACGGTGCAAGTTCATCATGCAGCCCAAGCTCAAATTTCAAATCATCGTTTATGGTTCAATTGGTTTAGCTACCCGAATACAACCACTCTGTATAGTCATCTTCTCAAAAGAGTGTGCTTTGTGCAGCCAGCCGAGATTTGGGCGATGCAGAAATGAGCTCCCCGCTTTTCCGCAATCCCCCCCGCTCGGTGATAAATGATCGGCATTCATGAATGACACTGAATGCACTGGATCGTAATCGGACAGCGAAACATTGGGGTCAGTGAAACCTACCGCACAGAATGTTCAGGAAAATTTCATAGTTGCCGCTCAACTGCATTATTTTCAAGGTTACACAACATGCATCTTCAAGATGCGTACTCAAGTTACGATTGAGTGGCCGAAAGTTGCTGGCGCATGCGGGTTGCTGACACCTGTAGCTTATGCACGATTAAATCCCGGAATTCTGTCGCAATTTATGCCGTGGGGGTGCCTTAGGAGCACAGTAGTGTTTGTAGAGTAAGCTTTGGCGATTTTCAAACGACAATAAACAAGATGTTCAAAATCGATATATCCACCTAAGTTACTAATCACTTCACTAAACTCTATAGCTACATAAATAATATACTTAAGTACAGTAAGGTTGAATGATCCGGTTCACTGTAGATTCTGGCTGTTAAGGTGATTTTTGTTGCTTTATTCATCCATTCCAGCGAAATTCAGGCTCTTCATGTGAGCTTGAGAGTTATAGGTAACAAACCCTCATCCAGCGTCAGGCACACAACCTACAGGAAGTGCGTTTATAACTGGACGAAACTCTATTGTTTTGAGTGTGGAAATGACGTATTCGTTGTGAACTGTCTCCCGGACGAACTGATTCCCGTAGGTACAAAAGCTCAAAAATTAAAAACGACAACCACCCATAAATCAAGCAACCGCCCAATAGAGAGTCTAAGTGAGAATACCATGGAGTAGATAAAGATGGGGCTACATTCTAATGAATAAATTACAGCAATAAGCCCAGATGTGATGTCAAAAAAGGGTGAGAATCCATGTTGCGACAACCCTCTAACCCTCTTACGTCAGAAGTACTATTGGACGTGTTTTCATGGGGAGTAGTAAGTTTTGCAGCCTTTGCAGTTACCCTATTTCCGCACTGATGTGTGCTCTATTGCTAGAAATTGAGAAAACAAAACAAGTCAATGGTGAGCTTTGCTTAAAAGCATTTTATTGAGACAGGGGCATTTTGAAATCAAGTTCACCACCAAGTGAGACGTATGGCAACAAATTTTTCATAGATAACACCTTTTAACAACCTCTACTATTGTACTAAGGGACTCGCACTTCAAAAACAAATTTTCATGTGGTGTAGTGGTATGTTGCTTTTTAATTTTGAGCTCTTGTACTTACTGTATACCGCCCGTAGCCGTGCGCTAGAGCATAAAGGCTCACGCTCATAAACTGTCGTACATGAAGATGTGCTTCTACAAAGTCGCGCAGTTGTTTGCATTTGACCCCGGTAAATGTGCGTTGGAGTTCGTCCCCAACGAGCATAATAGACATCGTGCCCACGCACTCAGCGCTTGAGTGAGAATACTCGGTAAACCAACGTTAACGACTAGCCCTGGGCTCCTGACTAGCTCCGAAGTTATCGATAGCCATCACAGTCATCCTTATAGTATTATTTGTATCTCATCTTTTGGCTGTAAGTATTTTGATATCTAACACCACGGCGTTATTACGGGAACAATCGACAATGATTAATAGAGCTGATAGGTCCCATCGGTTTGGGAGTGTTCAATCCAGCCCAAGCTTTGATTCACTCTCATTTACGCTTAACAAACTCCTGATGCCGCTTTCCAGTCCGCGCCTAACAGCCGAATTGCTGGTCGTTTCCTTTATACTTATCATAGCATGGAAATATCGGCACAAATCCTCTCCGGATGACCACCCTCCTAAGGTCGTTCCCGCAGGGTTTACTGAAACTACCGCCCCTCTCACATCTCCAACCGCTCCTACAGCACCTCCCGGACAAGTTATGTCTCCTCCACCCCGTCTCCCTACGCCTCTTCTTCCTCTTCCTCCACTCCCAGCAACATCACCAGTGACGCCACCAGCGGCGCCACCAGCGACACCACCATTACCACCATTACCACCACCAGCGACACCACCACCACCACCACCATTGCTGACGCATCCACCACGTCCACCGCTTCCCACCCTTTCGGCTAAGCAGAAAAAGGTTCTTGGACGGTCGTTCCGAATTACTTCAATTCCTTCGGAAGTCTCCAAGCAGCAGTTGCAGACCAGCTTAAGACGTTTGCTGAAAGAGCCTGAGCAACAGAGGCTGATATGCTCCTTGGTTCGTCAAGCGAATATGCAAACTGCCACTGTCACTTTTGAAAGTGCAGAACCTCCACAGGCATTTAATTGCAAGCCAGGCCGTAAAGCTAGCTTGCTATTAGAGGATATTGATGCCTACTTGTCTGTGGATTGTGATTTCTTCGGAATGACTCCGTTGTATTGTGGAGAAAATCCCACGGTAGAGTAAGTCATACCCCTTTTAGATATTGGTATCGTACTAAAGTTCTGAAGCATTATTGCTGTTCCTGGTCTTGGCGGGCATGCATACGGATCGTGGAGGTCGCCGGTACAGAGTAGCATGTGGCTCAGAGACTACCTACCGCACAATGTACCCGATGTTAGAATTCTCACCTACGGCTATGACTCTGCCCTGCAGAACAGCACATCCAGGGCTTCCATTAACGACTTCGCGAGGCATCTTCTGGAGCACATAAACAATGTCAGGGCTAGTGACGAAAAGGTACATTCTTTCATGGTCCAATCAACAACTAACTAATATCATTGTAGGAGAGATTTCGTCCGATCATATTCATCGGACACAGTTTGGGCGGGCTCATAATCAAAGCTGCGCTTGCTGATGCGCGTGAGGGTTCAGATAATGATCAAGCCATCCGGAATTCTTCAGCAGGTCTATTCTTCTTTGGAGTCCCCCATAAAGGCTTAAAGAACGAGAATGTTTTGAGTCTAGTTAAAGGTCAACCAAACGCTCAGTTATTGCAGAACTTGGAAGAAAACTCCCACTTTTTGAAACTTGCGTACAATAACTTTTTGCGCGATGAGCTTGACGACTGCCCAATTACATCATTCTATGAAACCCAGTTATCTCCCACTGTTAAGGTTCGTCTGGATGCATTCTATATTACTCTCAGAGCTAACTATTTGAACTCATAGGAAGTCGAAGGGAAATGGGTGAGAAGTGGTGAGGAGATCTACATGGTTACCGAAGCATCAGCAACATGGGCGTCACCGAGAGAAAAACTGCACAACCAAATCCCAATCGATGCAGACCATTCGGCTATTGTGAAATTTACCGATCCAGATGATCCTCATTACCAGATGGTGGAGGGTAGGCTAAAAGATTGCGTGAGAAAGGCTTCAACGCTTGTCAAGAATCGTCTGGCAAAGATTGGTGGAAGTACGATCCTAACTCAATCACGTGCAAGAACGGCTGTAGGCTGATAAAAACTACGTTCAGGTCCAACGGATATCAAAACGATGTAGGTTGACTTGGATATCTGGGAATCATTGAATGTATCTAATTTATATTGACAGAGAGACTTATACCAAAGATGAGAAACTTTGTTTGCAATGCTTCTCCGGGACAGACTACACCTCATCTCGTGGGAATATCCCTAAACGTACCGAAGGTACTCTGGAATGGATCTTTGACCACCCTAAATACAAAGAGTGGTCATCAGAAGATCCTGCTCTCAGCTCATCGCACATTTGGATATCTGGAAGCCCGGGTTGTGGTGTGTGCTCAACGTATTGTACCAAAGTATCAAGTGTTGTCTGACAGGACATAGGCAAAACTGTTCTCTGTGCTCATCTCTTGGGTCACTTAGAGGCAATGGCCAATGCGGATAGTGGCGTGCATGTTGCGTATTTCTTCTTTGACGACAAGGAAGACAAGCAAAACACAGCAACGTCGTGTTTAAGCAGTCTGGTCCACCAGCTGGTCTTTTCCGCACCGGAAATGATTGAGCACGCTACCCGCTTTTACATCTCCCAGAAGGAACAAATGGTGGAATCGATCGATAGGTTATGGAACATATTCGCTGCCATTGCCACTGATCCGATTGTTCGTGGAAGATATATCATTCTCGATGCCCTGGGCGAATGTGATGAGACATCAAGGTCAGCATTTCTTGACAGGTTGAAAGAGTGGTATCGCGACGTAGCACCGACATCCAAAGCCTTCTTAAAGGTGTTGACGACAAGCCGACCAAACACCAATATTTATGCAACACTAAAGATAGACCTTAATTGCGAAGAGCAGAATACCATGCACGATATCAGATATTTTGTGGCTAACGAAGTTCAAAACCTCGGTTATGAGGGTATTTTTGGCGAGAAAGTCAGGACAGGGCTCGAAAAGGGAGCTGGTACAATGTTTCTTTGGGCAGCTCTTGTGGCCCAGGAATTGAAGGAAACGCCTATGGACAATGTCTTAGAAACGCTTGAGCTCATACCCCCTGGTATTGTCGGATTATACGCCCACCTGTTGAGGAAAATCCCACAAAAGTCTGTCGGCATTGCGAGGTTGATCTTTATGAACGTTGTCCATGCCCCCCGCCAGATGAGTGTTACGGAATTGGCAATTACTTGCTCTGTTAAAGAACCTCACACATCGTTATCCTCAATCTCTTCCCATGTTATCGAGTATTTTGATAAGAATATCAAACTATGCGGTCCGATCCTCAAAATTCGAATGTCTCTGAATACCAGGAAACGCATGCTTTCGGTTGCTTGTGGTGACCGGGTAGAGGATCACTCGAATACGATCGCTGAAGTGCAGCTTGTCCACCAGTCTGCGAAGGAATTTCTCTTGGATGCATCTATATCTGGCAAGAGTCTTTTCCAGTCGGAGTTATTGCTATATACTCCCAAACAAGCAAAGCACAATTTGGCTGTCACGTGCCTAACTTATATATCATTTGAGGACTTCGACGCCGGACAACTGAGATCTAAGGCGGCCAGTGGCAATACGTCTTCATTTGAGTTGACAATCCGCACAGACGATAACCTTGCAGCAGCAGCCAGTCTTTTGGACTTTACGGCCCAGACATGGGTTCAACTCTGCCGCGAAGGAGGTCATAGTGTTTTGACAACCTTTAATCGACTGGCAAAGTCGGGGAAACTTAAGTTTGCATTCAAATTTGTTGATAGAGCCTAAGGTTCGTGACTGCTCCTTTAGACTTCACACTACTCTTCCATTCCCTACGCATCTTAGACCTTTAGACCTGTATCTAGTTATCACACCATGCCAATACACACGGTTCTCCCCTTCACTATCGCAACAAAATTCCACCACGACAGCCGGCTGGAAAATGCTTCACAGACGCTAGTACATACAGGGTTTCCATCATGGGACACGTATATGAGTGAAGGAATGGTCGGAGACGATCCCGTATTTCTTGCTATTTACTTTGGGATCTTTGTGGAGCAAATTCTGGACGAACCTGATAAGCCAGCTGGATACCCTGCGACCCACCCCGAAATGCTCACGCTGGCGGCAGCATTAGGCCATTCCGAAGTCGTTAACCTGTTACTATTAAGAGGCGCGAATATTAATGCCAACGATGGAGTGGCTCTTAAGGGAGCAGTCAAACAGGGCAGACATGATATGATTGCATTACTTCTGGAGCACGGTGCAAAAGTCGAGCCCGAGGATGTTGATATAGTTGAAGTTACAGCAAAGGCCGGCCGTAAGGATCTGGTTAAAGCACTCATCAAAGGTGGAGTCGATATTAATGGCACTAATGGCGAACTCATCGACATGGCTTTCAACTTGAAGTGGGACGAGGACATCATCCTACTTCTTTTGCAGCATTGTACATACATTACAGTACGGGGTACTGAATATCTCGATGACGCCGCCGCTTTGGGTCACTCCACTGTCGTCCAATATCTGTTGCAAAAGGAAGTCGATGTTAATGGCATATCCAATCATGGCAGTTGCCTCTGTGCTGCAGTGCTTGGGAGGAATCTTGACGTTATCAACATGCTGATTATGGCCGGAGCGGACGTGAATTATCCTAGCCCACTTGGATGCCCTTTGAAACTCGCAAATGATGCCCAAAGTCGATGGGATGAAGGCCACGAGATTGCAGGAACTCTGAAACAACACGGCGCTATGGAGGTAGAGTTCTAAAGCGGATATGGAACAGGAGAGAAAGAATTCTGTTGCAGTAAGGTGCGACGGATGATGTCTAAGACGTCGAGTACGAAAGCGGATATATAACAGATGAAGAAGGAGTAGGTATTGAGGTCGGGGATTCGAGTGGTGGGAGACAGCATTTTGATACTTTCTGATTTTTATTCTGGTTGTTAGATCGTGAATCATAGGAAGTTGTTGAATTAATATCTCTTTTGACGCTGTATCGGGAAATCGTGTACTTTGTTTCTTAATATAGTTTTATGTCCAATAACCTTATTTTTTGCAATCCTCATGCAGGATTACCCCCTGGTATAGGATATTGTTTTGCAGGACAACACTCTCACACCGATAAATGAAAACTGAGAGAGTAGAAGATAGAAATACACCGGACCTGTAGTTCTTCGTTCCTCCGATTAGCTTGTGTTGGCGAAAGGCTTGTGTGGGAGTACCAGTAATTTAATGCATACTCAATGCCGACACATCAACACCCAATGACTCGAGTCATTACCCTGGCATGTATACTCATTAACGCTGTCATTAAGCTTCCGATGCGACACCCTGTAACACCACAATAAAATTGTATACCATAAGCGAGGTAGAGAGAAAAGCTGGCTTTATATACCCAACAGTGCGATTTATTCTCCTCGGATGAACAGTACCGGTGACCGATCCATATGGTCTGCTACGATATGGGGAAAACCGTATGCATAGACTATGGTACAGGGACAAGACAGAAGGAGAAAGACTCAAGATATCTACAATATAGTTGGATGCCTTATGCCCTACCGGCTAGGTGCTTTGCCATCAGCTCAGATGAAGCTCAGCTCGGTCAGGTTCATATGCAACAAGGTTGCTGATGTACGATACGAGTGATCTAAAGTGATCCGGTTATCCGAATACCTTCATATCCAAAGCCTCCAGAAACCAGTTCGTTAGTGGCGTTAGATATCCAATCGCATTAGATTAGTATATATGAGAACCTCTAAGTTTGAAATGTGAGTAAGCATAGCCGACAATTGGAGATTGACACAGACCGTCCTAGCGGTTTACGCAAAAGAATGCTAAAATATAACGGCCCAGATCCAGGTTTGAACAGGAGACGCCCTGCGCCCAAAGCAGCAATCATACCACTAGGCTATCCGGGCATTTTCTCATTAGGTAGCTTTGTCGATTCTGAAATGTCCGTCAGACCCAAGTTTCTCGGGAGAATAGCAACATTTCACCCAGAAATTCGCACAATCTCCAGGATGACAGTGATAATACCATAGTTTCTGATAATATTAGTACTTAAGCCACAGGGCTAGTATCTCTCGGTTAGTAGTCAATATCGATAAATCAGGCGGAGAAGCCCCAAATTGAATTTTATGATAGAAGCTGCATCAACCAAGAGAGGGCCATGATCGCGGGGTAAGTTATCTTGTTCCCATCTGGAATTACCCCACGGTCTAGACCTGATCATCAACCAAATTCGATGGATCATTTCTTAGAAGCTGGATCTAGGCGGAGATTTATGAAGCATGCCTTGCTGGATTCTTTCATGTATCGAGTATAGGACACTACAAACTCCCTTTTAATTACAATGTGATATCAACTATCTAGCCACTAATACTTAGATATGACAGGAATTAAAATCATTCATCATGCATCATTGTAATGAAGGTTAAGTTTTATACTTATCACCAGAGCGTATCAGCTGGTTTCATGTCTCATACCACCATCCAATTGCCACCACCTAATCACCCGCTGTGACTACTGGTTAGCACCGCCTGCCAGACCCAAGGACCGTTTCCCCCAATCGAGACTTAGATGAAGATCCTCTACAACCGGCCAGGCTTCTGTCACCTCCCAGCGCAAGCGGCTCATCAATTTTAACGAGCCTCGACTCTGTTTTGGGATATGTTATGGAAAACGAGGGGTGGGTCCTAGGGTACCATATGTACATGAGACTTCTCGGAGGGTGATCATCGAGACGGGTGACAATTCATGACTCCAATCGCAGGATTGTCATTCGACAATGTAGTTCTCGTCCACGATGAAATATGAGTTCCTTCCTTCCACCATTATGCCAAATTAGCTGATGGAACCGCCAACACGGCCGTGCGCAACCTTTTATCCTGCTAGTTAAACAAATCGAACGCCATAAACGCGGCGTCGACAGCTAGTAATTATCCGGGTGAGGGTAAAAATGGGGCGTTTCCATAGGCTCCGACTTCGACGTCGCATTTTCGATGGTTGTAAGGAGTACTGTTGCGACTATGAAGAGAGAACCGTGTGCATTGGCTATGGTACGATGACTGTCTAGGTACAGGTCTGAAGGTCCAAGATGTGTAGGGAAGGGAAGAGTAAAGTGTGAAGTCTAAACGTGCACAAACCTTAGGGCTCTATCAACAAGTCCTGTACCGATCACTATGGTTCGAACGCAGTCCGGTGCTGACGGCAAATATTGCTTCAGATAACCAATGTTGACAGAGTTTAGAAGAACCGGTCACTGCTGACTATGAGAATACGAGTATTTGGGGGTTAATGAACGATGGTGCTTAGAATGTTTGGGCTAGAATGGGTAGAATAATATAACAAAAAACCCTGAAAATTGATGCTGTAGTATTACTTACAATTTGGAGAATACCGAGTTAAATTGGAAGGTCTTTCGGTTCGGTAGTACTACAGTATTCAACTAGCATTTTTTCTTGCATTACTTCAGTAGAACTACAGCCGCACTACCGAGTCGAAGAACTTTCAGATTTAACTCAGTATTCTCCAAATTGTAAGTATCAATTTTCGGAGCTTTGTTTGCCATAGTACTTCAAGTTGAGAATTTCATTTTTCTAAGTGTACAAAACCAACTCTTCACACCGACTTTTATAAATTGCAAGCTGGATGCTGACAACTTTTGCAACTCGACCGACGTTGACCGAGATGAAAATAACGCCAGACGGACACCCCTGTCTGACTGCTGACGTCGGAACCATAGGGATCGGTACAGTAGTGTACTATTTTCTAGGGGAAGCAATGTAATGAAACCCGATACCAAATATCCTAGAACAATGGATTAGAACAGACCCGGAGTTGGACGCGAGAAAATATTTGAATCTACTCATACCCTATGGCACTAGTGCGTTCCATAGGCTCGCAAACGTTGGTCCTAACCATTGCTTTAGGTGCTGAGAGAAAACCAAAAACGATGGCCCGAATCCCGGTTTGAACCAGAGACTTGCACCCAAAGCAGGAATAATACGGACCACTAGACCATTCAGGAATTTTGTCGTCAGGTGATTTTTGTTGACCCTAGTATATCCATCAAACCTAAGTTCTTAGGGGAGAATAGCAAAATCTCACTCCCGGCGACTCGCGCAATCTCATTACCGTAACCATGATGAAGCTTACTGCGATACCAGGGTATGACATTACCAGAAATCAAGTCACGGAGCTGGGCTCTCTTGTCTGGCGGCTAATCATTGCAATCTGGTGGCTAATAATTGCAATCTGGCGGAGAAGTTCCAATCCAACACACGGTCACTCATCTGTGAAATCGCCGTTCATCAAAATAAGTATTTTTGCACTCAGAGTTACAATTTTGCTGGTCGTTTTTGCATCTCGGCCAGACATCGGGTACCTTCAGCAACATCAAAAGCATTGAATACCTGTGTGCAGTAATTGGCAGAGAGATTTCCGCGACCAAATTTCATTGATCCTGCCATATAAATTTTTCCGCTGCCCGCCATTTAAATTCTTCCATCCATGGAATGTTCGGCACGAAACGAGATGTCTGTAGATTTCATTATGGCCAATTCTTTGGTGTTAGCAGAACTCGATACCCTGGGGTGATTTTGAAAGTTTCGAGGTACATTGTGGTTTTACGAGTGATGACTTATGGTACGATTGCATTCTCTCTTCGGCCTTCTAAGTTTGGTAGCTACTTGCATTGCGAGTCTGCATTGCGGGTCAGCCACATGTGGCTGTGAAACATTTTTCATTCTCTACCGAATCCTGTGTTACCATGCTCGTAAAGAATGAAACTGAGCGCTTAAAAGATCTAGCATGCGCAGCTAACACGATACAACCCTTTATCTCATGACTGATATCGACCGAAATATGACCAACATCTCCCTAGCACGTTCATTCGACTTCACATCCCTGACTGGGCTGGGAGTTTTTTTGCGCAACAACGATTTAGATGTCCCGGGATCCTCATTTGAACAAATCATCGCAGACTCCAATCGCACCGAGGCGGTCTATGAGCCGTATGTTTCCTTGCCAATGCTCGAGAAATCGCTTCCCAGTGCCGCACATGAACAACACCTTGTAAGTTCATCCTTCGGCCTTCATAAGTCACGCTAACAAGGCGAAATAGCCGTTGGCACATGCTAGTTCGCGTCTCCCGAGCCAGTCTGTAGGATACAGCTGTCCGGTATGCGGACTTCGCGAGCCCTGTGAAACATTCGAGACATTCGTTGCCCATCTTCAAAGCCACCTTCCTCCATCTTTTGGTGCTTCATGCCCTTTTGGAGAATGCCTCAGATAGTTCAGCCATCCAAGCAGCCTATTGCGGCATATTATCGGAACTGGTCATTCCATAACAGATCCGGTGGATGAATGTCAATACAATATCTCCCAGCCACTTCTCGAGGAGTATTTTCACCAACGACTTCCAGCGTTCACACCTTCTTTGTCTATTCTTTTGCCCCAAAAGTTCCTTCGACACAATAATGATCGTTATGCGGCATTTTGCTCTCATTGCATGCTTATTGTCAACCTATATAAGGTCGGTAATGGAGCCCGTGATTGGTCCAGAGAGGAAGACATGGTGCTGCTTGAGAACGGTTCCAATCTAGCCGAATTGCGCGTGGATGTGACGCTTGAAAAAAGAAGTACTACAGAGATTGAGAAGAGATTGGAAAGACTAAACGAGATCGGCGAGCATTTTCGGCAGTCGGCTTTGCAGAGGGCATTTGCAGTTTGGTTGATGCACGGCGTTGAGGTGCCTCCACCCCGGATAACGAATCCGTCTAAGCCAGTTGGACTAACAGTCGTCCAGTGTCACAACAATCCCCAAGCAACGGTACGGGGAACACCACCAGATGAACTATCGCTAATGATGGAACGATACCTCTCCAGTAGTTCGGAAGATGAAGCGGCAGCGATTGAGAACATAGTGGAAGAGTCTATACATTACACCAATCCTGTTCCGCAAGGCGATTTCGAGAATTGGAGAGACCCCGACGAGGTCGTAAGCTCAGTCGATTCTACGTCCAGCGCCACGTCCAGCGCCACGAGCCTAAGCAGCCACTGTTCACACGGCTCCCTCCAGTCTAGACGAAAGCACAACCTACGGTTACATAAGCGCCGAGTCACTGTAAACCCTTCACGCAAACAAACCCAGGCTCAATACCAGTGTACCTTTTGCATGGCCGACTTCTCAAATTCTGGGAATTGGTCCCGTCACGAACACAACATCCACCTCGTGGCAAAGCATTGGGTCTGCGCACCTGATGGAATCAAGGAGTCCACAAACTGCTTATATTGCGATGGAAGTCCGTTATCAACCTTATCCGATCACACTTGCACAAAGACCTGTCTCAGAACTGCAAAAGCTTGCAGTAGAAAACCAATAGAAGAGCGGACTTTTGCTTGCAAAGAGCATCTCAAGCAGCACTTGAAACACTCCCATGGTGTATCCGTTTGGTCACAGAAGTTTGAGTCCTGGTCCAAGACTGTTGCGCTACTACCGCAACAAGCTCGATGTGGGTTTTGCGGCGAAAAGTTTGGCAACTGGAATAGCAGGATGAAACACATTGCAAGGGAATTCCGCAATGGTGCACGGATGGATAGTAACTGGTCAGGTATGTGGGGATTGGACCAAGAGTGGGACCTACGCGTGCGGCAAAACGGGGCAATCTTGCCCCATGATAGAAAGAACTACCCCCATGATAGAAAAAACTACCCCAAGAAGGCACGCCAGCCACGACGACGCTGATCGGCAGCTTGATCGAGGTGGCATTAAAGTGCAAGCGAGTATAGGGTATTCAGCATACATTTTTATCTATTCATGTAATTTCATTTAGCTAATAGAATGGAAGTGGCTGGATATTGGTGACTTTTGTCAAGTAGATTCTCATAGTTTTAGCGTCCCGTCTCTTCTAGACTTCTGTTTGCTTTTCATCTCGGTAGCAACATTGCGAGTGATCCGATGTGCTTAGCATCACTATCATCCGTAAATTTCCAAAAATATTGTACCTGCAATTGCGAATGAAATGTCATCTGTCAGGCCGAGTGTTTGTATCGCCATATCAAATACAACCCGTCAGTGTCAGCATAGGTTTGTTTCTACTACCAGATCTGCCAGTTGAGCGTGTATCTGGAGAGAAATATGTCAGATTCAGAGTGGGAACCACAGAAACTACAAAAAACTTGAACATAAAGCTGCAGCCCTAAATCAGAACTATATCCATAGCATTCAAACGTCCAGCTGGCCCTGCTTTCACGCCTCCAGTGCGGGCTCCAACCTGTCTACTAGGCCATATGACCGAACTTTCTTTCTCAACCTGCTTTTCTGATTTCACCTCACGTTCAACTTCTTCTAGTTCATCCTCATCACTCTCATAATAGATCTGCTAGCAGGCATGGTTTCCTACAATTATTTGTCATGCAAAGCACGTTTCTCAAAAGTTACCTATTAGAACAAGAAAGTGTTGGAACCGCAATTGCAGGTAAAGTAGTGTAAAACATATTCGATAATTACCACCAACATTGTGCAAATTGGCACATTTTGCGGATAGGTAGTCGTAGATTGCCACTAGGCAAATCTAGCACGCTATTTTCCTTTAGATATGTTGTAGTTTTCAATAGCAGACTGAGCATTTCTGTGTTCCGGATTGGTTGATAGATGTGATTGGCATCTAGGATAGGAAGTGCAGCAAATCTAAAGAAACCGAACGTAGGGGATTTTCTAAGGGGAATGAAAATCACTAAGGTTACTTACCAGTCAACGCTGAGAAAAAAAGAATTGGCCCGAATCCGGGTTTGAACCGGAGACCTCCTGCACCCAAAGCAGGAATCATACCACTAGACCATCCGGGCCGGTTATATATTTTGCGGCATATTGTCCTATATCAGTGAAGCATGACATAAACGAACTAGTGGGAGATGGAGATTCGCGGCAGAACCCGTCTGCAACCTTCGAACCGAAAAGGTCATACAGCACGAGCGAACCGAGATCACATTCCATCCTCTCACTTCCGATACCAAGCCTCACATGCACTCGATACTTCGCTCCTAATAACCTTTCTCGCTCATATGTTCCCGCTTAAGCCGAAGTCGGTAAAATATCGGGTCTTCATACATCTCACTTCCGACACCTTCTCGTTTAACCGACTGCACACCACCTCTTTTCCCGCCGCGACGTTCACTGGCTATCGCGAAGCATTGTATTCGTCAACACAGCTCAGAAAGTCTTTCGGATCGGAAGCGACAGTGTTTGCTATCCACACCCGATGCTCCGATATTGCTTCACTAACACGGATAGGACCCCCACTTTCGTCGGAGAGCGCTTACCACGAGAACCACCGACGAAGCCGGCCAGCTAGAGCTTCGTCGCGCTAAAGATAGTGTTGCATGCTGCGGACGATATAGAGATAGGCGGAGCCAAGAATTGGCTGTCGCGCTGCCACTGCTGTAGAAAGAGGGACCGACGGGTGAGGGTGACACGCAAGGTGCTATGGCGATGCTGAGGATAAGGGAAGCAGGTTAGTTGGGCCGGGTTTGGAGTTCGAGGTTGTTCGTGCACCGGAAGAGTGCGGAGGGCGTGGAGGTTGGATATTATGCACATGAGCTGCAGGGGTGAGACGGAGACAGCGGGAGCAACGCTCCGGGGAAGCGCATGCAACAGTCGGCACCTCTACTCTTCCGGGTGAACCTAACTCACCGTTAACACTCCGAAAACCCACCCTCCATCTCCTGCCCAACCCACTTTCGGTTTAGAACCCGATCCGGATGGCACCGGGTTTCTTCGTTGGTGCTGGCGGAGGATACTCGACGATATGCCATAGCAGGCGAGTCGCGGCTAACATTGCATGCGTTCATGACGACCTAGATTTACCAGCGACGAGACTCAACACAGCCCAGCATGGACACAACTCAACTCGAACCCAGTCCCCAGCAAAAACCACCCGCAACACAATCCCCTTCCGAGTCCCACGTCATATCCAACCCATCCCTGACACCCACCATGTCCGCTCGCATCCCAACCGCATCCGAAACACGCGAGATCATCCACATGTTTGCATCCGGCAGTTCACCCGTCTAGATTGTGCAGGCACTGGGTCTGCCGGTAAGCACGGTGCTGGCTGTTATTGAGTGTGCGAGGCAGAAAAAACTGTGAGTTCCGGCGGTGGTAGTCTGGTAGCTTTCCTTGTTACGTGTTTACGCGAGCTTTTGGTGTTGTTGTGATGAATTTTGGTCTTTGTTTTTGCCAGGCTGAGAAATCTCGCGGGGTAGCGTTGCGAGTGCTGCTGGAAAGCTTTACGTAGGCATTTAATGGCATACATAACCCCGGCACACAAGAGAAAAATTTCCAGCCAGCGCATTTAGAATTCAGGGTCATCTGGTGAGGCTACCTAACAGCTGCAGCTCGATTCGGCGCACTGTCCAAACCACCACTCGGTCAGTGAAATATCTTCGCAACGACTTCCAACAGCCCAAGATACCACACCTAACCCTACGTAGATCTACGAGTGATCCTGCATGATGCTCCCCCGAATCGGCTGGGGGGAACTCACAACTGGGGTGCCGTATCTTTGCAGTCTGCAATCTAATTGGAGCAGAATAGCCTCCTCACTCCAGTCACCTGTGGTAGAGGAGGTGGGTGTTATAAAAGGAAAGAAAGTGAGCAGCTGATCGCAGCACTCTGTGGGCAGACAGAACCACAATCTACCATTTGTAGCTATCCCCTCAGTTGAAAGGTACACACAAAAAGAGGCACAAATAAAGGTATTCCCGGATCTTGACAAAGCACCATTACAAAAGCACGGCAGCAGAAAGTCAAGGATTCAAGACACCTTGGTTGGAGTCCAGTATTTTCAAAAAGTCACAAGCCGAAAAGGGTACGCAATAAAACATTGGGGTTTTCAAAATGGCTCGAAAAAGTGTTCTAGAACCTCTCAGTGCATTTTCGTCTTTCATTTGTATGCGGAAAATCTACGAAACGCATATTTCCCACTCCCTAGGATGTGTCTCCAACTCCCAAGAAAACTATCCTATCCACGGGTGGTTTTTGAGGGTAGGAACGTGCATGCATTGAACATTGATGGTGAATGCAGTAACACCTGCCAGATTGGCAGTTGTGCATATGTCATACAAATCTAGCATATCTACTCTACGATAGAAGGTGAGTAGTCGGGCCCAAGCAGGCGTTGCATTCTCCTCCGTGAAAACGTGGCCTTACTGGAATTTGAGATACAGCAAGGGCGCCGAACGCAGCAACTGGGGCGGGCTGGTAGTGCGATGACTGTTTCCGAGGTATTTCGTCGGGGGGCCCGGGTCGTTTGCTCGCTTGCCAGCCTCTACGGTACTAGGATTTACGACGCCTTTGGTAACTTGGTTATGCACGATTTATGGTACCGAACTGAGTGTTAAGGTAGTACGAGATCTTGAGCGTGGCAGTTTTTTTCAACATAAAATGCCCTGAAACCGTAATAAACCTCTTCAGACGTGCCCTGTGAGGTTTGTCGTACAAAACTTAAGCACGGTATAGTACATGCTCAAAGTTCTCGGGGACTTGCAGATTGTGGTGTTGCATACGACGTTTCGATACCCGTTGTGCTACACAAACCTAGCCGCTGGCGATTCAAGAAGCATATGGTTACTGCATTTGAATTGATGAAAAAGCTAGATCCGGGAGCCCCGGAATGCTACATATGATGCTATGGAGTACATAGACAACCAAGATAATCGCTTCACCCCAGAAACATATCAAGACAACCTTATCCGTTTTCGAAACGCAACACTGTCTTAGTGCCCCACAAACACCCGGCAAACAATCCTCTCGCCCCGTCCGTTCTCATATAAAACGCCCTTCCGTATCATCAATCCCCATCACTCCACCCTCATGCACCTCCACCACCTCTCCCCCCTCTTCCTCCTCGCCCGCTCAGCGTCAGCAGCAGAATGCTGGAGCTGGGGCTTCAACCCCTCCATAATGTGGGAGCAAGGTGCGAATCCCCCCTCCCCCCTTCCCACCGCTAACATTCCCAGCCCTCTGGATCGCGCGCGAAAACAACTGCAAAGGCGTGTGCGCGAAGGCCGGGTGGACATGGTGCAAGTCAGCGGTCGTCTTTGGCGACGGGCCAGTGTATGCCTATGCATTCCGTTCGCACGCTGCCGGGGCGTATCCGAACTGCTGGGGTGCGGAGGAGCAGATTGTCCAGCAGTGTAAGTGGTGGAATAATAAGGCGGGTGGGTCCTGGGCGTCGGGGGGCGAGTATTATGAAGTTGGGTTTCAGTATTATTGCGGGGGCGGGGTGTGTAAGGTTGATGGTGAAGGAAGTGAGGGGGTTGCGAAGGGGTATGAGGAGAGGGGGGGGTTGGTGGAGGAGAGGGGGGTTGCGTTGGGTGGTGGGAAGGAGGGGAAGTTGTTGGTTTGGGGGGGGAAGGAGGATGTGGATAGGGTTTAGCTGCAGGCGGGAGGTGGTATAAATAGTTTTGAACAGCCTTTGTTGCATATTTGGTGTCCATGTTGTGTCTAGTACCCCGGTAATGGTACTTTTAAGGTCTAATATTGTACGACGGCTGCTTGAACTCACATGATATAGTTACAATGTCAGATGAACAGCTGCCAAACGGGTCCGTGCGGCAGCGTTTCTGTACAACCTTGGATTACTACCCGTTGCTTTTCTTGGGGTTTGTGCCCCACACCCCCTAACGGGGTTGTTACATCACACGTGGATTTTCACTGACTGGACAGGAAGACTGTTCCAATCGGACTACAAACCGAACGCCCAACGTGGAAAACGGATTCGGAAGAGCATCATACCTAGTCACTCGTAAGTTAAGTGTAGTATCATATGGAAGAATTCCGAACGGTAGTGGCATGCTATCGGATTAACAGATCACAGGGATACTCCACTTAGACTTGGTTTTATTACACGCGGCGTTTGAGAAGAAGTTTACTTAATTAAGTAAAACCTAGATAAGGTACTTGACTGATTGAAACACCGCCGAAATCCACTACAAAAATTTCGAAAGTCTATAACAAAGCCTAAATGAACACTCAAATAATAAAATCCACTTTATTGACTGGGTTTAATTCCGCTGATTCCCAGTGTCGGAAAAAGACAATGCGCTACCGCCACAAGGCTACCGTATTTCCTCCCTCGTGCTCTCAATAACCGCCAGCACTACGTTTACCAGCAATTCAAGAGTTTGTGCTATCTCAGCTGGTGTTGTGCCGGAAGCAACTATGTGGACGATTTGACGCGCTTCAGATTTGGTTGGTGATTATGGCTGGTGGGGGGAGGTGTATGTGCTGGTGGTTTCGAGGGTGGTTTGAATTTGCGATGGTGGGTACGATATGGGAAGAGGAGGTAGAAGTTCGGCAGGATGGTTATACTGTCGAAATGATGTTCATGTTTCTTTATGCTTCTTTCTATTCAAGTCGCGTTCTTTGAAATAAAGCAAGTAGATATATTCATAGAAAGTCTTGAAGAACTGTCGGCGGAGATTCCCACCATATATGATTATGGGACGCCTGCTATTTCCGATCATAATGCCGGAATTGGCGCTCGTTCAAACGCGACCCTCTTTACAAGCAATTGCGATTCTGACCGCTGGCCTGAACCCTCAAGTACAACATGGTCGGACATGATAGAAATATACTGAGTATTGACATGTATGCAACCATAGAGGAGAGGCCATCGAAAACAAAACTATTCTTTACTAAGTGGTTAAATCATATACAGTGATGAGAACAGAAAGAAGCACTATCCACCCTTCGAAGCTAGGATTTCACAGAGTACAAAGCCGGCGAAAATGGCTGAACAAACTAAACCTTCGTTAACAATCCCCCGCCCTCCTGCTCAACGCACGCTTCCAAGATGATGCGCGAATTGCCGTCGTCATCTTCATCGACGTCGGCATTCTCCATCACCTACAGCTCACCATTAACCGAGCCGCGCCAACCCCGCACAGGAAACCCACCTCCTCTACTGTCTGCAAATCCCGAACACGCAGATCATCGCAGAGAAATCGTAAGGTATCGCGTCCCAATTGAATCCGTCGCAGTATGTATTCGTGATCTTTCCAATCTTTGTTGTCTTCCAAACCATATAAATAATCCGCTCTGAATTCATTGTTAGTTTCTGATATCGAGAAAGGTTTGGAAGTCTTCGGCGGAAAATCCTTACCAGCCATGTTGGGTTCTGAGCCCTGATCTCAACACAGATGGTCTCGGGATCGCTGGTGTTGGCAGTAGCAGGAGAGGAATTGGGTCCAGAGGTACCGGTGTCGGTGGCTGGAACTGAGCAAGAAGAAGGACTGTTCCAATGTCAGCGGTGCTAGCTGAGCTTGAGGTGTCGGTCTTCATGTTGACAACTGTGGAGTTACGATTGTTGAAGGGTAGCGAGATGACAGAGAAGGAAGCGGAAGATAGTGAAGAGAGACGGCTGGGGAGCTTTACAAAGCTTCGATGGCAGTCACAACCACGCTAGGTTTCTGAAGGTCAAAGAATTAGGAAGTAAAGAAAGATAGCACTGAGCGCTTTGAATATCTAGATCTTGCGTTTGACCCTAATATAATATTCGACCCTTATATTCGACCCTCATATTCGACCCTCATATTCGACCCTGATCATCATCCACCATCTTACGCAACCGCCACGAAACGACCAGTCTTCCATGCCTAAACGCGGTGATATCATTCAATACGGCAATGCAACGTTTCCAGGAGGCCGTTCCGTTAGATAGTGAGGCTGATGCTACTCATTATCCATCACTCGGTGGGCTTAGATGCCTCCTGTTACTATAGTACTTAGGGGAGAACCGTGTGTTAATTCTATGATACAGTGAAGAGAAGGAGAGCAGGAGAAAGACTCGATTTATATACAGAGAATTATGAGAGAAAACTGATACTCCGCCACTCGCCACTCTGAGTCACTCGCCACTCTGAGCCACTCGCCACAGGATATGTATCACCTCCTGTTACGATATGAGAACCGTGTGCATTGACTATAATGCGATGACTAGGTACTGGTCTAAAGGTCCAAGATAGTAGGGAAGAAAAGAGTAAAGTGCGAAGTCTAAAAGAGCAGTCACGAACCCTAGGGCTCCGACTCATGTACATCTGTAACACTTCCTGTTGCGAATGAAAAGCGGAAGAAGTTTATTGAACTATCTAAGGAAGAATCATGCCTTTATATACAGGAGAGCCTGGAGCTCAGTGGAAGTCTACAGAAGTCCATGATTGGAAATACCAGTGGCGAGTGAAAATCTGTGTATGAGTCTATGAGTATGAGTCCACAGCCAGTGAGTCAATTCGGCGAGCGTAGTGTATCGGCGACTTTCTTCTAGGCCATATAGTAATACCCCTTGTTACTTTTGATATGAAGATAGTTGCTGATATTCAGTAAGAGAGCTCGTCTTGCCTCCCATGTACATATCCGTGTGAGAAGCTATGACTATTTGTAGAAAGCAGTTACGCAGAGTGGGTCAGGGTATCTAGCTACATGCATATATGTAACACCTCTTATTGGTCTCGATTATAAATCCTCTCTCTACCATTAGTATATAGACTGCTGTATGTACTCGGTAGCTGGTATCTGCAAAGACGCTCAAAGTCTTTATGGCCATCTCCGCTTCTCGGTAATCATGAGCTTTATCACCGGCGACTCTTTAGTGTCGCGGGACTAGGATCAGCTGAGTTTATAGAGTAGTACTTCTGGCTCCGTCTTTGCGCTGATAATTCATGTTGCAATATGGAGGGGAGAACCGTGTGCGTGTATTGTACACTGCAGCGAGAACAGTCTTGAGGTATGTATAAAGAATCTTCGGTATGCGTTTGCCACCGTTGCCACCCGCCACTACCCACTCTTGCCACTGGATATTCAATAATTACGGTTATGTACATGGCGAGTGATTGACTATGTACCAGTAACATAATGTAAGTACGTATGTAGCTGCTTGCAACGATGTATACGTATACTCGATCTGCAATGGCCCGCAACACTGGTTACGTCATGGGATATATTGCGGTGAAAGAAGAAAATCGTGTGCAGATCGCGACCCTCCGGGCGCTGAAATTAACCCAAGCATGTTTATGGCGATAGAAAGATTAATTGTGATTGATGAGTTGCACACATGGTTGTAGGCAAATTCGGGAGTAAATATTCCTTAGGGCAGAGGTCTAGCAACAAATCCAGAGCTGCGATCTTGCCTAAACTGCAAATGCAAGATCGCTCACGCTCTACCAAAGACAAAGAATCGTGAGCCTGTGTAGCGGAAAAATACCAAAGAGAAGGTAGTCAATCATACACTAGTTTAATTTTTTAATACCAGTAAGGTCAAATCCTTATCTTGTTAGTCCTCCGGACTAAAACGCAGGTAGCTGTGCCCTGAGTGACCGAAGTCTGCATCAATATTAGAGTGCAGTCTTTTCTCCGCCCTTGTTCCACCCAAAGGAGGTTGGACGGCGAAATCACGGCTCCAGTTTTATCCAAAGTAAGATTAGAGAATGTAGTGAGGGTGCCAGTGTAGCCTCAGTTTCTTGAACGAATAATTGAATTTGCAGTTTGGGGCAACACCGCCGTAATAGCCGAGAAATGAAAAATGTATGAAACGTAATCCGATCTGGGCAATTCATGGAATGTACTTTTCATCAAAACCATGGTTGGTTTGCCATTTTTGAGCAGTACATTTTTTGGTGCTCGTCTCTACTTCAGTCAATTCATTCTACTGCAAGACACCAATCAATATCGCAAATTCTTTGGTCCGTAGCTACCCCTCAGAATCTAATGTCGATTTATACTGGCAATATTCGGACCAAACCAATTTTAGTGAAGTGGTGATTGAGAATGCTAATAGCCCCCATTAGAAGCTTTCAATTAAACTCGAAATCCTAGATTTGTTATTCTGCAGCATACCAAACAGGTCACCTTTGAAGCCGGCGGTCTTACACGAAACACTAGGGACCACTTCGGTTTCTCAGTTTCAATGTATGGATTGTGGGATTGTATTATGGTGCGGCGCGAGGAGATACATCTGGTTTAGCTGGTGAAATGATGGGATACCCGTTCTATGGATCACAGCTGTGACTGGGTGCTGTGGAAAGTTGCAACCGTTGCGCATCGAATAGCATGTCATAAAGTCCAGCAACTGTAATGGGGCGGCTTTTTGTCACTCTCGGTTGAGTGGCAGACCCGGTCTTCTGTAGCGTGGCTTGGACAATATCTGAGAGTAGGGACCTTTCAATTCATCCTCCATAGAGCAAACAGAAATAACATTTTCGCAACTCCCATCACTCCCAACTGTTCCCCATCCCTATAACTTCTCAAACTGACAATATCTAATCGAAATTGACAGAGCACCAGCATCCCTGTTGCAGGTCAGCATAGTGCGCGGCTCTGAAGCACCCAAGTCACAAACCTCGGTAGTTACTTAGCTTTAACCAGAGATTCAGTGCCCTTCGGAGGTGGAGGCGGCAGCGAGTTGCTGGTATCTTGAGGTTGTTCGGACGGTTGATTCGTAGCCATATCAGGAGGTAACACCATGGGTGGGTGGATACCGGGGCATTGGGGCGTGAGGCACATCGTGTGAGTGTATAATGCGGTCGGTAGTTGAGTTTGGGTGCTGATCGAGGTCCTTGAGGTGGTTGAGATGTGGGTTAGTAGATTCCTCTTCTTTGCCTTTATACCGGATACGTGACCGGATGCACGATGACTCCGCAGAAACCCATCAACTCGGTAACGCCCTGCACGGTCCAGTTTTTCCCGGTTTCTTGGATGAAGCAGACGTCGTTTGCTGTCAGTCTCATTGTACAATACTGAATCCGGGTTGACACAGAAAATGCTGGATGAGGCTTAGCTGACAGGTCAGCTAGCGTGGTCTTTGAGTTTGATAGCTGCATAAAAGTGCACTTCTTCCTGGGACGTACGCACGTATCAACATCCTATCTCGCTTTAGCTTAAATCTTCGCTCATCCGCGCTTGCAGTGTGAACATGGAAATCGGAAGCCGCATGTATCGTACCATTGCGGCCACTATCGCCTACACGCTCAGTTTTTGTAGATTGGTTGCAGAACTCAGATGGCGGATAAGAGTATCGCTGATTGGTTCAGGTGGCAAACTACCGTTCTTTCATTGGTTACATTAGCTAATCGACAAGTCTAATTGCCAGAACGAAGTTCTGCAACCAATCTATGAAACTGAGCGTGTAGGACAAAGCCGCTGGGTTGAATTGAAATGTTCCATTATGCGTTCCACTTTCTTATGCGCGCGTATGCATACGCCAGCCGGATTTGGCTTGCCGCCGTTGCCGGGTTCTTCTCTTGGCCGCGGAAAAAAAACTGCACCAAGTCCTACTTTAGGCCACCGGTAGCCGCTCGTTGGAGCCCTGCCTGTTTGGGCTGGTGTGGAGGTGGAGTGCGACTTATCTTCGCGATTATAAGGAAGGCTTGTCCGCGCTTTGCGCGGATCCCCATATGCGCTCTCATGCATACTCTTCATCTCCCACCGCGCTCTCCAACTACCAATTTCAGTGTAAGGTGGATCATATGGACTATTTTGGGAGTCGGGATACACAATACTACTACCCAGCTGCAGTAAAGTGCACTTTTCGTGGTACGTGGTGTGTGGGGTCCGTGTCTTTTGCTCAATCGCAACACCGCCTATTTACCTTAATACTCCATAGTATACAGCGTAAAATACGAGATCGGCATTTCCACCCAGTCAACGCCGTAGAAGGGAGGTTGGATCTTACAATCTGGACCCTACTGAGTCCTACACTGAAAATTCTCCGCCGTCAACCACGCCACTAGCCTGCAGGATTGCTGGTATTTCTGAGCTCTAACCCCAGAGATTGAAAATAATAAAACGTGCAATCCTTGACAAAAGCGGTATACTGGTATGTGATGGTTGGGAGAATTTTCGTACGGCCCCCATCAAAACACCACCTGGCCAAAGTCCCTATTGGTGACGGAACGATTCCGCTTTATTGTATGATAAACATGCTCCCGAACGATGAAAAGATCGAAAACTCGGCTATCATCGGTCAATATTTGCAAAGACGACGAATAGAATGGTGACAGCGGAGTATTGCTAAAATTCACCACGGAAAGCAAACCGAATTCCTCCGTCCCCAGTCTTATCCCTAGATGGCATGATTGTAGTGGATTTTAATTCTACCTCAGCTAAAGTTGGGAGTCATGGATTATCCGCTGTTCATATATGGGCTAAGTTAGTGGCTGGCATCTATCATAGCAAACTCGACCGATCTAAACTCCGAGACCTGCCAGGAGGTCAGAAATCAAAACACGAAGGCTAGACAAACGCAAGTTTGTCACATTATGCGCGGAGCTCAGCTGAATCTGCAATCAAACGGATGGATAACCGACAATAGGCAGGATCAGACTACCGGAGAGCAGAACTTGCTTGCTAGTAGTCTGTAAAGTCCTCAATGGAGTTAGGTAGGTTGCGCTTGAGTTCGCTCCCAATGAACAGACGTGTTTGGCTGATATGTACCTTGTGCTTACCAAACGACCACTGAGAAGATATGGAGGGACCTATGGGACTAGTGTCTAGAGTGGGAGGTACTAACAAAATCCAACTGGAGTTCACCGTTCACGACTGGGCTTTGTGGCCGCGAGGCAATAACGAAAGGGGCGTGACTCCGGCCTCCATCCTGGAGTGAACGCGTCAAGTGTTTACTTTTCTGAAATATTCACTTATCACTAGATATCAATATACTTCAACCAGAGGATTTTGTTGTGATTCAGTAAATGGCTGAGGTATAATTTCGCTATTCCATAAACATGCTGTGGGAATCTGTAATGCTCTGGCGTGGGCTTACTTACGCCTAGAGGCTAGAGTACAAAAGCTTGGGTTTAACTGGTATGATATAGTAGTGAGATAGTCGTGTGATTAGCGTGAGGTGTGGAGTGAGATAGCGGTAAGGCTGCCGTGAGGTTTGTAGCTTGATTTTCGTGAAGTAGTCGTACCGTCACTGCGGGTTATAGCGGGCTGCAATATTGTGGACTTGTCATGAGATTGTCGTGAGCTAGTCGTGAGATTATGATGTCGTTTCAATCAAACGCTTCTAGAATTCTGTGGTGAGTTCCACGTTTTGATGTGCGATGATTGTGATATCACCGGTAAACAACTTGGAAAAATACAAAAACATGTGAACAACTAGGATTCTGTTAGAATTAAGTTGCACTACAAAACGGCGTCTGGTGTTGGGTTAACGTTACTGCTCGAGAGCTATACCACTATACCACTCTACCATTAGTATCACCCCACAAAATTTGTAATACCTTGTGCACATTCAAAAACACATCCTTCCTTCCATACAAAAAAGGCTTAGAAAATTTCGGGATTTTTTCGTCCTCACTACAACCCTCTTGCGACACCTCATGACATCTCACAGCGTCCACCCTACAACACCTCACGATTATCTCACTAGAATTCTGGAGCGCACACCACAATCACACGACAATCCCACCAGAGTATGATATTTAAACCATATGTGGAGAGATTTAAACTACGGGCGGTGAGATTTAAACTACGGGTGGTGAGATTTAAATTACATCGCCATAAAAGTTTGAACTGTAAGGTGCTAGTGCTTGGAAGGCAGCCATTTCTGGTCTTTGATGGTGCGATAATTTTATACACTTCGTATGTACCTCAGGGTTTTCCCGGCAGTTGTCCTGCTTGCAGTGGTTCTCTGAATTCGTATGAGAGTACATGAATCTTTAGGCTAAGATTTCTGGTGGTATTACTGGCTCGTGCATACGCCGGGGAAGAGAGATAGCTATATCTCTCTAATCTAAAACGCGTGTACTGACTTGATTTTAGAAAGTGAGGGGAACGTTGGATAGTAGATCCAGAGTATGATATGAAAGTCTACTTTCCTGATCCTGATCCTGCATGCAAGCCGATAGTTTCTTGTTTCATCTCGGATGGCGTGGGGGAGTGGGGGAATATGTATAGTTGGTATGATATATCGTCTTAGTACGGCGATCGGATGCAAATTGCAAAAATCGTGGGATTTGGTGGCATATCTGGCAACGGCGGCATCACATCGCAGTCATCCCGACGCATGGAATGGCTGATAACAGCAAGGTATTAACGAAATATCGGCAGTTGCAAAATGACTAGGCGTTGGGTCGAGGGACAAGAGTTGGTCATAATGGACACCCTAACTCATATTGGCAAAATGTCACGGTGGTTTGATACGCAGTGGAAAATCTTGGAAGAGAGTAAATTTGTGTCGAGGGGGGCTGTTTCAAAAATTTCAAATCTTAACCTCGGAAAGGGATTGTGTCTACGTCTTACCCGCATAAACTCTACGTTCCCAGTACTAAAGCTGACCGCATGGCAGTATTGATCATAACGTCCGTCTAGTGAGATTAGTTGGAAATATCATTAGCACCAATCGCGAGATATGAATCCTCTACTTGGATTTGAGTTAAACTCAATATCGGAACGAAACACCGGTATCCCCCGCGGTGTTAGACCAGGCAACAGCGTTTTGGGACCAATTCCTAGGTGAGTTGACTGGTCTATAATCCATCACCATCAGCAGGAGAGATTTCAATACCTGATTCCAGGTCGGAAGTATCCTGATTTTTATCGTGCGTTAGACTATCCGGCAAGCAGACGAGCAACCACTCAATGCTCTACTTCTAACTAAAGACTTAATGGATCCTCGATCGACCCGGCGTTGGCCGCTCCGGATGAGAAATCTAACACATGGCAGATAGTATTTCTTAGTTTATATAAAGCAAAATAATTTAACATTTAAGGAAGTAATTAACACTTCCGAGTCTAGAGCTATATAGTTGTGAGTTATTAGCCATATAATAAAGCCATTTTACACGCAGCCCCAGAAAACTTCTGACTGGTTGTCGTTGCTAACATAACATACCGTAAAACGTTCAATGGTGAAGTATAAGTAAATTTGCCGCTGATGCTTCATCTCCATCGGCGTTGCATAATCCATTAAGTTATCTGATGGTCGTAACTCGGGCTCGGCCCTCCAGTTCTGGCCCTTCCTCATCGCCATTACGTTGACATATATGCCCACTGACCCCCAGAATCCTTTATCGGCATTACCGAGGATATGAATCTAGGGTTTTACGATCTAAGTTGAGGTTCCTGTTGGAGCAAAGCGCAGCCTGTCATTTTACGAGCGCAACAACTGTTACTATATGACCTGAAAGGAAGTCGCCGATACACTGAGATCGCCGAATTGACTCACAGGCTACGGACTCACAGTCGTAGACTCATCCACGAGTTTTCACTCGCCACCGCAACTGGCATTTGCAATCGTGAGCTTCCATGGACTTCCATAGTGTTCCAGGCTCTCATGTATATAAAGACAGAGCTTCTCCCTCAGATAGTAGAATAGGCTTCATCTGCTTAGCATTTAGCATTCGTAACATTAACCCTAGCCTCAGAATGGAGTGGCCATTGTGATGCGGCGGCAGCCACTTGAAATATCCGCTCAGCGCACAACAGTTGCCCAATGTGATGCTTTGGCTAAATCCGGAAGAGGCCCGTCGCTTGTCATCCCTTGACAGCCCGATTTGCGCTCACCAGCTATCACTCGCTCAACCTTGGCGTCCACGTGTTACTATGAGGCCGAAAACGAGGTCTAGAGAGATCTCTAGGAGTTGTCGGTACACCCCTACACAAATTCTCACTCTTGCCATCGCTACTCTCCACATGTTACGATATTGTTACGATATGAAAGGGAGAACTGTGTGCATAGACTATGGTACAAAGAGAAGGAGAAAACTCGACATATATAGTACAAGAGAGTGGCGACTGTTGCGCGGCCTTTTGCTACCTTTGCCACCACTAGATATGCAACAAGACACGCCACTCTGATCACCGCATCCGACCTTCTCCGCGGGATCTCCGACTCACATTGTATATGTGGCATAGGTTCTGCCTTTGATAGATTAAAAGACTTCATCAGTATCGTACAATTCAACAGCACCGAAATATGATATAGTCCTTTCTTACTAACTTTATTGATTTACTGCCGTATGATATTTGATACCTATCAGTAAACCGGATAAAAGATGGAAGTTACCGCCAATCACCACCCGGCACTCGACGATGGGGCGTTGAAAGCTGAGGCAAGGGCAAGGTAAGCGTGTGAGAAAGATGGGGCAAGGTGAGCGTGTAAAATTGTTGTGAACAATGTTTCACCGCTAAACTTTTGAATTAACAAACATAACTTCTCTTCTCACCAACACCAGCCACTGCACTTCCACTTCCACTTCAATTGCACCACCACCGCAGTCGCGAAACACCTCACCATCACAATCACTATAGCTATAGTATGGAACCAAAGAAGACATTGATGGAGTCAACAACACCACCAAGCAGCCCGCCAGGTTTCGCATCCCACAGAACGCGAGACGACGCGACAAGACTTATACTAACATTTCTAGGAACAACGGCGTTGGAGGAGCTCCCGGAGGTGAGCCGTCCAACAACGTTTATCCAAGATCTGCCGTCGCCAATGCTGCCAACACTAATCCCGCTGAATCCTGGCTCAGTACTATCCTTGGATAGCCGAATCTACACCGTTGCGACAATTCACTATCGCAGGGAACACGTCCCGCTCGATTCGAAGCAGGATCAGACGCGCACTCAACGAAAGCACGTTCGCTTGATGGATCAAATATCTCTTCTGCTCGTCACCGAACCTGGCTCGGACGTGGCGGCAACATCTTTCGAACTCCGCCCGGACGGATGCCATATCGTGTTTGCAAAGAACCGGAAATGCAATAAGCGCGAAAATAAGTTCATAACCAAGCTGAAGGAACTGTTATCACCCTCCAACCGGCCGGATAAGTCAAAGCTGGAGGTGTGGAGTGATGAGACTACTTATACCATCAACGGCCTCGTGGTTTCCAACTGCCATGAAAAGATTTGGGCTCGCCTAAACCGAATGAAGGAGGCTATCAAGGCAGTCGGAGATCTTCATACTGCCCTCCAAAACCCCCCACCGCAAACGGCGGCTGATATTGGACACCGACGTCAATAAATTGAGGGTGGGCCCTGGTATCAGGCCGATATGTCAGAAGATGAGTTGTGTTGTCTTGTAAAGACCCACATCATTGAATTCCTTACAGACGTGGCAACCTGGTCGAAGACGATGTTTGAGGAGAATTGGTTTAAGTTATTATACAACACCTGGAGCATCGGCCATGCCGGTGACATTGAGAAAGTTTTTGACATCGTCCATCACGAGACAAAGCTTCTTCTTGACTGCTTGAAGAAGCTCGGAGATTACTACGCAGCAGTCAAAAACTTCCAAAACTTGATGGTGAGCACGTTGGCGAGCTTATCTAGTGGCCAGCAGGTGCATATCACCGAGTTGACTGGAAATCCAGAGCGGGGTAGCATCACTCTTGAGGGTCCAGACCCACTACACCTACTCAATAGATGGGCGAAATACTCGCAGAAGCCACCCGTTACTGCCGAAGAGATCTGCATGAGGTTCCCTGAGGTGCATGAGCAGAGCCTAGTCCGTATAAGAGGGGAACGGTTGCCAATGACCGAGGTGGCTGTCAATTGTCCGACATCAGTCCCAGATATCAAGGTCGATTCATGCGCACACGCAGAGTGTACTGTCGTTATGCACCTTCTAACTCGAGGTGACCGCTATCCCAGCTGCATTGAAGTTGGGGTGTCAAAATCCGTATGCTGGTCCTGCCACCAGTTTTTTCTGGCAATTGAAAGGGTAATACCGACCAAAATCCTGTTTTCAACACTCCACGGCAAGATTTACCCCGGGTGGCAACTTCCTATCTCTACTGACCATGAACTGGACGAGGCCCTTCGCACTGCGATGGAGAAAATCTTCGATTCAGAGCTAGATAATATTCTTGAAAAGGTTTATAAAAGGCGCAGACACGACTCTAACCCATTGAACTCTGATCCAATCCCGGAGGCTACTGAAGTAGGCGTAGTGCAGACAGCGGGTTATCGTGGCAAAAGCAAGGGTATTTTCGGGATGTTGGATGATTGAAAACCTATGTGATTAGGTACGGTAGGTGCCAAAAAGTAAATTATATGTTTAAACATTAGCTAATATGTTTCCAGTTGATATGTCAATGCTTACTGCAGGCGTTCAATTGGTAGTGCGCACCTGATTGCTGGAGTTTGGCGTTCTAATGAAACGAGGATGTATGATACCAAGCCGTACATTGTGTTCCTTTGTTGTATCTTGTATTTTCCCATTAGCTGTCGTATCCTGTACATTCCAAGCCGACATTGCAGTAATAAAACAGAGTGATCATATCTTCACGTGCTCTCCTAGTAGTGTTTCTGCATGTGTAAGGAGCTTTCCAGACACAACTAACTGCTCCAAATCAGGATTAAGGCGGTTTAAGCCCGAGGGTGCATTTCCGGTTATCTTAAATATGGTAGAGAAATACGGGATGGTAGGTTGCTGCGTTGAGTACCCACTCTACATTGGTATAAAGGGTGAGTTTTTATAGTAACGGTAATTTAGTTTTATGACGACTCTCTAGAAGCGCACAGAAACAATTCAAGTATAGTGTCCGTAGCCTGTAACATAGTGGGAAGTGTTTTGCGCAACTCATGCCAACGTAAGTGGCAGCTGCACTTCGGACGAGTGCTTCCCGATGATAGACTCCCGGTTCTCTAAGCGAGTACCTGCTAACGTCAGTTGATTTATAGACCCCTAGTTCGTGAATACCGACGTCATACCATGTTACTGCCTGCGCTGAAACCATAAACCACCCTCGAATAATAGTTGGAAATACCTCTCTTGGCAGACCCACGTGAGAATCTGATGTGCGACCCCGTAGTTCTAGCCGCACATAAATCTAATACGTAGAATGCAACAATGTTCTCGTATTAAATTACATATATGGGTATTATGCCACCCTTAAAATATATTTGTGCAGATAGAATTTCAGGGTTACTCTTCCGATTTTCAAGTCTCTAGATACTCTTGTCAGTGATTAGAAGACTTCGATAACATTAGGCATATCGAATAGTCATCTAACTTTGATGTATAGTCACTAAACTTTTGATGGGTTATCAAAGTCGCTTGTAATGAAGTGTCTAGAGACTGTAAATCCGACGAGTAGAGAGTTGCATCATGGATCATCACTTGCATGCTGTGTAAAAAAACGTATGCACAGATGGGATTAGATCCGCCTAAGAATACGTATTGCTCGACTTGACCTGCTTAACTTAATAGCTTTCATTAACGTTATTCTCCAAAATCACATCCTCCCTGCTCTCCAATCCTGCAACTTGCCTACTGAGATGCATCAATATCATACAAATATTCCTTCTATCTCCATCCATTGCACCCAGTACTGCACGTATTTCATTCTCAAACTTCCGTGCTTGTTCCTCATCCCCAAGTCTTCTTCACATTTCCTCCAACTCCTCCACTACTGCCTGCACTATATCCATAAATTCTCGCCACTTTCCTCCTCTCCGAATGTTCGCGACACTTACCCGAGGCTTCCCAATAGTCCGGCCGGCCTCCAGTCTTTCAGGGCCCACCATCGTCGTCCAGGGCAGGATATGTGTAGAGACACCTAGGGTCTTGAGCGGGGATTTAATGGACCCCGGCGGAGGTTGCTGCTCCCTATCTCGGGGTTCTTTAGATTGAAAACCACTCATTTCGTAACAGATTACATAGTATAAATTTCTCGTGTCCTAATACTAGGCACATGGACCTTGTAACAGGTTTGGATGAGCACAAATCCGAATGAAGGCCAGTCATCTCCGCATTAATCGTTACTAACTAGTTATAAGGGGCTGGCCCCGTGGCGCAGTGGTATCACTCCTGAAAATATAGGAGGGGTATACGGTACAATACTGTGGGTTCGAATCCCAGTGCCAGCCCCCCGGTGTGAAAGGGACAAAGGGTAGCGGGTGGGGAACTCCGCCATCTAACCAGCTTGCCCAGAGGCAGAGGAGATATGGGGCTCTGTCATACTCTAATTAGAGTGCATACAGTATGAATAAACAAAAAAAAACTAACTAGCTATCTCTCGGCTTACATACGGGCCTAGTAGTTCCCTAGTCTAAAAACTCTCCGCGCGGCAAATCGTAGTCCGGATGATTGTTGTCGACCTCCTTTTCACTTATACTTGACGCAAGTTGAAATGCTTCCACTGTTTTCCCACTGTCTCCAACTGCTAGGAATGATTCCCCAAGATTACATATCGTAGTTCATTTGTACATATTAACGGGGGTGAATGTTCTTCGAAGCATTTTGATGCTTAATTTAAAAAGTAGCACTGTAGCTCATGATTTCCACGATGGTCATATATTCCCAATGGCTGTGAGCATAGTCCAACACCCATCTCTGATAATCATTGCAATGCACAGTCTTTTGGATCTTCTCGGTGTGCGTGTGAAATCCTGCACGCTTCGTTATCGTTATCGCGTTGTCCGCACCGCTAATGTAGTAGGGGGTAGGTGTTATTACTAGTACGTCGAGGCCTTTTAGTTGTTGGAACCCATCGAGTACAAGTTGGTATAATTTCAGTTACGTGCGCGGTTTGTTCTCATGGGTGCTGCAATAGAAAGTTATGCCGAGGTTGCTAGGTTGGTGAGGCGTGGTAGGAAAACGAGGTGTCGGAATATGGAAAGCTGGTCACAGCGAAGCGGAGAATGCGCTGGGCCTGGCGAAAGAGTCGATGTTCGAGAAGGTGTGACCCTTGGTTAAAATAGATCCTCGGGTGATGGAATGCTGTGCTCGTCGGCAGCAAGTAGGATAGGGCATTAACTCCCGGAAGCGGTGGAGTGTATGAACCCATTGTCGAATGATTGAACTCTATGGCACCGGGAGTGCCCGGGTCCGCATTGGAATCCCCAGAGTCGGAAGCGGCTTTCCAAAGACAGCAGTGATCAGAACTCAGAGTGACGATTTTATTCACTCACTGGTGGCGCTTAGCAAGGCAATCTCCATGGATCGGTTCCACGCGCGCGAGCATTGGCGCAGTTCCTGGCTTTTCTTTCAGGTGTGTACTCCATTTTCTGATCTCTGTGTATTTAATTTCTACTTATAGTGCGTTTCATTACTGTAGTAATAGCCCCCATAACAGCAGTATACACTGGCCACATGACCAATATACACGACGTGCAGAAATGATATCGGTGGTACATGATATCCATTGCTTCGGGAAGACTGCTGACTCGTGATAAGGAGAGATTTAATGAGCTGGCACCCATCCATGGGCTCGGGGGACTAGGGTTGTAGTATTCATGTGAACTGCCGTTGAGTAGAGTGGATTGGTGATAAGTGAAGCGAGATCCTGTGTTAGTGATGTGTTGGGGATACGCGCCGACACGTGGCTTAGTAGCACTACCAACGGACAGGGTCTTAAGGGTCATACTGTCAGTGACAGCCGGTTTTCCGGAGATTATCGCTCAGACTCGAGCGAGCCAGAAAACGCTCGCCTCAAATATTATAGGCGGGACCGTCAGTATTTTCAAACGATGTGTGCTCACCTTATCGTTAACCCTGGACTCTTGCGCTAATCTCTGGGACGACTAAGAGATTTCAGTCGGGCGGATATCATACGAGAACGCAGGTTAAGGGTTTCTATCACAATCCATATAAACGCCGGATTGGGCCCACTTGACCGGCAGATATAGATAATCGTAGTTGATACACCATGATAGGAATCGCTTGGGAAATTCTCCTATGCCTCTGGATTTGCGTTCATTAATTTCTTTTGGAACTCATGATGCTTTAGAGATATTTCTAAATCGCCTTGAGCAAAGAAAATCCTATCTGGATGTCCCCGGTATTACGGCTGTGAGTAAGACATGCATGCGTCGGTGTGTGATACAGCAGGATGCAGCTGCAAGCCCCGTCAGATCGTGTGTCCATAGGAGTTTCAGATTACCCCACCCACCAGATAACTTAACCACAGCTATGTGTTTGGAACTGCATCGCTGCGCCCGTCAAACGAACGCAGACTATTTCAAGCCATACTTAATTCATCTTCCGGGATTACAACCAGTTTTTTCACTCAAACAATTTTGCTTGTATTGCAGCCTTGGTGTCTGCCGCCAAGACTGATTCTTACCTATAACCAACCACTCAACCCACCCGACACTCCCGAAAATATCTCAACTTCGAACAAACCCACTAGCCAGCATCATCGCCTTCAAACTTTCACCATGTCCGCAACAACAACCCCAAACCTCACGCCCTTCGAAGACGCCATGAACAAAGCGTTTGAAAAAATGACGCCGAAAGAAAGGGACGAACTTTTGGCACTACAGACTATCGACGACGTCTATGCCGAAACAGACAAGATACAAGAGGAACAAGGGCAGAAAGGATTGCTACGTAATTCCAACAAAATAAAGCCCTATCTCCTTTGGTTACAGCAGTTTTCCGGAGTAATCGAGGTCTTTGTACAAGTCAATCCAAGTATCCTTGCCTTGATCTGGGTGAGGACCCGCGGCACCAGCTATTACGTGACGTGTTCTTGTACTAATGGTCATTTGGTGAATGGTGTAGGGCCCTATCAAGTTACTGCTCCAGGTAGGCCGCTCGGAGTTTGAGGATCCAATTCACCTATTGGTGAATTTAACTAGACTGCGAAGATGACCTGACTGATCTAGATTACATGCAAATATATCGAGATTTACGACCAAATTCTGGAAGTCTTTTCAACCATCGGGCGTTGTCTCCCGCAGTTTCAACGAATCCAGGCAATGTTCAATGAAAATGTCTACGTCAACAATTTTCTTGCTCTACTATACCAAGAAATTATTGAATTTCACGTAGAAGCTGTGCGGTTCTTCAGAGCTAAGGGTAAGTCCGAATGTGTTCTCTGTTCGATGTGTCTAATAATCTCATCCGTTGCGGCAGGGTTTCGAGCCTTTTTCAAACTACTCTGGCCTCGGTTCCAGGAACGATTTTCTGTTATACTTCAGAATATCGAAAATCACAAGCTCCTGATCGACAGAGAAATGACCTTGACTTATATCAAGGATGCATATGAAGCAAGAAATAAGGCGCTGGCGCAGCATGAAGAAATACTAGCGATTCGGGAACAACAACAATTGGAATCGCTCGAGCGGTACCTCAATGCACCACTGTACGATGAGGAACTGGAAAAGATAAATGAAGAACGGGGTCCAAACACCGGCCATTGGCTCTTCCAGGACCTGAAGTATCAACGGTGGGCCGATCCGAATCATGTAGATATAGCCAATCATATTCTATGGATTTCCGGAATCCCGGGAGCGGGTAAGGAAACTAATCGCGCGTCAGAGAGTGCAGTTTCTGACTTTTTGTTCAAGGAAAAACTTATCAATGTGCGGCTCTCATCGAGCATATCAGAAAAACGGCAATGAGCCCGGACCCGCCGGTGTTGTTTGCGTTTTTAAGGAATGATACAGAGTTCAAACGAACGCGAACAGCAATATTACATTCCTTGATCTTCCAGCTGTTTCATGAGAATCAAGCTCTGCTGCCAGTAGTTTTGGCTGCTCACAAGTCCGAACCACGAAAGCTGCGCACTTCGATTGATTACCTGTGTCAGTTATTGAAGGACATGATATGGAATGTCGATGCAGAACTCACATACATCATCATAGATGGATTAGACGAATGCGAAGAATCAGAACGGCAGTTGATATTAAAAACTATGGTACAGCTGTCAAACGATTGTCCCACTCTCAGATTAGCAGTTGCAAGTAGGGATGAGAAGGATATTTCACGCATCCTAAACAATGTTGCTCAATTAATATTGGTTAATACAGAGAACAACTCCGACATTTCATGGTATATAGGTGCCCAGATGGATGAGCTCTGGCGTGATATTCGGCCAACTACACCCCTCTCTGGCACATACACATGCATAAACACAATGCGAGAACCACTCATGCGCAAGGCGAATGGTTCGATTTTACCTAGGCGGGAAAACCCGTAATCGACCTTCGCAACCCGCTGACAAAATCGTAGGAATGTTTCTGTATGCAAGGCTTGTTCTGAACCACCTTCGGCGTCAAACAACATGGGAAGAGCTCGAAGAGGAGGCAAATAGCCTACCAGCAGGGCTCGATGAAGCGTATGCGGTTCTGCTTGAAAAATCGAGGTACATACTGACTGGATTCCATCAGCTATGGCAGGATTTTGGACCGAATTCAGAAGAAGCTACAATCGAACGAGCAATATCAAGTGCGCAACATAATCGCTTGGCTTGTTAGTGTCAGGCGGCCGATAAAAACACTCGAACTTTTGCATGCACTTATGATCAGAGTGGGTGATCGTAACCTAGAGCACAAACGAAGATTATGTAAGGACATAGTTTATCTATGCGGCCCTTTTATAGAAGAACGTGAGGGAACTATTACATTTGTTCATTTTTCTGCTAAAGAGTTAGTATGCGATGAGCCTCCAAAAATCTTGCGCTAATGTGTACGACCTATAGATATCTCATACGGAAAGATGATGGATTCATTTGTACCACATATGCCCATAAGGTGGTAGCGTCCACATGTCTAACCTATCTTTGTTTTCAGTGCTTCGATGAACATATGGATGTCGAATCCTTCATACGGCTAGGAGAGTATGTATTGCAAGAATATGCTTGTAATAATTGGATCTATCACGTCGAAAACACGGTGGCAAACGCTGCGGATATGCTCCAGGAATTCGTGGAGCTTCTCCAACAATTCTTGAAACTCAGATCGAGTTTAGCCTGCTCTAGCAACGCCAATAATCATATTCACCCGTCGGTTAAGCTTAGGGCGTTAGAGTCAAAGTGGCCCAAAGTATATGCATCCTTGAGAGATATTTTTCTTTTCACCCGCCGAAACATTCATAGCTTAGACAATTCTGGTGATTATCCCTGCTATTATCCTTTATGGCGTTTATCTGATATACATCGCAGTGAAGGATACGAACCCACTTACACTGGACGCAACCACCCACCGAATCCAGGAACATTTTGAGGCCTTGGCAACAACGCTTTGCAACGTCTCAGTCCATCCGAGTTCTCGCTGCTCTGATTTGCACAACTTTTATGGAGGATTGTTTCGATGTCGCACCCCTTCTTGCGTCCATTTCTACAGAGGATTTGATACATTTGCTGCCCGTGAGAAGCATAAGCTGAGACATGAACGTCCATTTAAGTGCCATGAGGTACATTGCGTCTTTCATGTTCTGGGATTTCACTCCGAATCTGAACTAAATGATCATTCGTCAATGCATTTCAAAGAAAGGGTGAATTATCATATGCAAGAAAGCTTCGAGACACTAGATGTAAAATCTTGTCGAGAAGCTCTCCAGCTCTCCGCGGAAGCAGGCAATATCGAGTTTTTCCGTGATTTGTGGCCCGTCTACAAGAAGAAGGAGCGGAGTTTATCATTTAACCAGTGGTCAGGTCTGATAGCTAAAGCTGGCAAAAGTGGGTCGGATGAGCTTCTATACTATATATATGACATTGCGCGCGTCGAAGGTGCTGATACCCAGACGTTAAACAGCATTTGGTGTGTGGCAGCAGAAGAAGGCTTAGAGAAGATTCTAGGGTGGCTTATTGAATCTGGAAACGGATATCCTGTTACATTACGGAACTCCAAAATCCAATACGGCCCTATGTACAAAGCAGCTGCTAGAGGATTGGTGTCAATTCTTACGATGTTTTTAGAAAATGGTGCAGATGTCAACGAGAAAGGTTTGGGAGGCGCTCCTCTCCATGGGGCTGTCGAATCTAAAAATGCGGCGGTAGTTGGCCTGTTATTGGATAGAGGCGCCTATGTTCCTACGCTTAACTGGGCAGGGGATACTGCGCTGCATCTGGCGACACGGCTGGGGCTACAAGATATTGTCGAATTATTAATTGACCACGGAGCAGATGTGAACGCCAGAGGTTGCAGGGGAGAGAGACCACTAGGTACTGCCGCTAAAAAGGGATTTAAAGCTATCGCCCAAATCTTAAGAAGCCGTGGAGCAGAATTATTCCCTACCGAAGCATCGTTTTCCGCCTTACATTCTGCCGTGGACGCAGTCGGAAGTTCGAAAGAGGTTATTAAATCCCTGATTGAGGAAGGCCTTGATGTTGATGTTAAGACCAATCGCGGAGAGACGCCATTGCACTGGGCAGCACGGTCTTCTTCGGAAGATATCGTAGAATATCTTCTGTCGTTGGGTGCTGATCCCAACATTAGGTCAAAAGAGGGTCTCACACCGCTCCACACAACAGTGATAGCTGGTAACCACGTCAAAAACTTCCGTGGCGAATTGACTGCTCGTACCCTCAGAGTTATACAGCTTCTAGCCGAACAGTCTGATGACGAGGCGATACATTATGCACTATGGGTTGTCGCGAGTTCGCGTCTAGTACATCTCAGCATTGATTCGCGTATTCATTTTTATAATGCATTTATTGCTCAAGGTGCCGACCCGCATACACAATTTACCGACGGGAAATCCCTGTTATTTTTGACATACGACGACTGCCACACGCATGTTGAGACCAAATTTCTCTTGAGTTTGGGTATTAGTCCGAAAGCGGTCGACGTAAATGGCAACAGCATTTTACATCATCTTGCAAATGAATTTAATCTCCACAAGTCTACGGCTGGAGCGAGGAATAGATTTGTTCTTATAATCAAGGAGCTTGTCGCGGCTGGGGCTGACATGCAGGCAACAAACCACAGCTCTGAAACGGCAGCTAATGCTTTGAGAGCTCGAGGATTTGATATTGCAGATTTTCAAGCTTGGGGAGGTTAGGGGACGAGTAGGTTGGAAACGGTTTTAAGAGGTGGAACAATAGTTTGGAGGGAAATTTACAGAATTGTCGTGAGCTTTGGTTTCCTTCAGCGCTTGTATGTTTTGATCTTGATTATGGTTGGAAGGGGGGGGGTTCAACTAGTTTTAGCGCGTCATTTCAACAGACATGTCGCCCCGCAGGAATGCGAGGAGGGGAAAGGGAGGAAGATATGAATTAGCAAAAGCAGCGGGAAGTGCAGTGGCTAGGTACTGGTAGTCAATAGACCGGGACGGAGTAACACTAGAATCAATGGCGCGGATTCATAGGCAGAAGGCTATAGCGTAGCGGGATTAGGGGAATGGAAGCGGAATAGATAGAAGAGTACTTAAGTAGTGAATGCTTAAGTAACCGCAAGCAGTAGCGGTAAGGGCGGAAGAAGCGGAAGGGTTAGGAGAAGCACGGTGACGATGGCGGTGGCAATACATCGATGTTCTGGACACCGAACTACCACAGCTCCTTTCAACTCCCCTCACCTTCGCTGTTTTTTCAACTCCGCATCGCCACACCTGCTGCCACTAGGCACTTTTCATTCCTAGGAATACCATCAAATAACCCACTACACCATGTACCCTCAAAGTACCGTTCCTCATTTGCATTGAATTTCTTCATCGTGTCTACGCGTTCTGCATGTTATATCTTTCATACCACTCATTGCTGCACTTACGCGACGAAAATGACGGATGCGCCACCATCCCCGCAGACCATCGTAGCTGCTGCAACTCTCATTCAGATGAAGCACTCTATAGCAACGGAAGATCCGAGATAACTTTACCTTCTTTCCCAGCCTCGTAACGGGAGGCATCGTTGGTCCCTGTATTTCGTCTCTCTCCACACCGTCCAAAGCAGAGTGTCCAAAATCGAAAACCCAGCTTCCGTTCTTATTACCTCCTCAAACACAACCCAGGTAAACAACGCGGTCATCTCGGCCACACCGACATCGACATCTACCAACGCCTGCTGTGCCAGTAACCAATTCTGTGAGCTTCTATCCCGTCTATATACGCGGGGACCCACTTTCAGTCTCCGCCCAACCGGACCCCTAACCACCACAATGCACACACTGTCGCCTCCCTATTCCCGCCGACAGCCTCCTACAGCATCACGGCTTTGAAATTACCGCCCCGGCCCCCGGCTGCAAGTCCTTGCATTGCGAGTATTGCTTGTGTTCCATTCTTTTCGATGCGAGGGTTGGAGGCTAAGGTAGTAAGTAAAACGAAGTACATGACTGAGCGCATGGGTACGGTACTTCGGTATTTTAAGAGGGTACATCAGTTGAGGGAAGCACAGCTTTAGGAAAAGGTATAAGGGTGTGCACATGTATACGTAGGGGGTTTAGTACGATGAGCTCTAGTTGTATGATATCTCTTTTATGATCTTACGAAGAAATAGTTAGTGATAAACGGTAGCTTGTAGGGTTGGGCTGGCAAAGAACAACGTCAATCTCTCGAGTTCATGTCATATCACTCGGACTTCCACTGCTCTTCTTTGTTGAAAATAGAGATGATGAGAAGCTTGATCGTGTATTATCTAAGAGGGCCACAAAGCCATATATATGGTCATACAAGCGTGAATGCGTGCGTACGCATCTATGTATAGATCCGAAGGAATGCCATCGGTTCGACAGCAATCTCCGGCCATACGAGACTCAAATCCGGCCATACGAAGACTGAAACTATTCATGCAACAGTCTTTATTGCATAAATAAATCTCAGCCTTCGTATGGCGGCTTACTGGGTTGGTACTGATACGGGCTGATGGTATTCAGCCGTCTCTATACATAGATGAGTACGTACGCATTCGTACTTGAACTACCGTATATATGGCCCTGTTGCCCTCTTAGATAGTACAATTAAGCTTCTCTATCTCTACTTTTAACAGTGTTATTGCGATACGGAGAGGAAAACCGTGTGCATAGACTACGAAGGGCTCGCCATATATAAAGAGAATATTCGGGTTTATCTTCGGATATGCCAGTGCCATATTTGTCACTCGCCACCGTATATTCAACACGTCTGATGGTCAAGTGTCCGGACGTCCTGTTAGGTGACTGCCTAGTTTAGAGCTTAAATTTTGTCAATAACTTAGGGCGGGTTGACATGTCTTAGGCCACTGGACAGTGATGCCAAACTTGTATACCGTTGAATTGGCTGTCACTACGTGTCCATAAGTTATATCTAATATCTTCATTCCCCTCCGTTCGTCTGAATTTTCCCGTGCTGGAGACTATTTTATGTCTAAGGAATGTCTCGATATGAGTAAAACTCCTAGAGTTATACTGGGATTCCGCCAGTTTCAGATGCTTCAACAGCTCCATGAGTTTTACACCTTTTATGATGTTTATAAGACGAGAAATAGTATACCGAGCGACACAAGGGCAATACGGTGAACAGCGGAGGAGTATCTCTACAGAATGAAGTGCAGTGGAAAAATATGCACATAGCTCTACTGCGTTAGTGGGAAACCTCAGACTTCAATGATTCCACCAGTCCGGACGATCCCGGTCTGGGGTAGGGCTCAGTCCGATTCGGTTCAGCAGCAAGGTCGGACTAGATTGGTCTAGACGGGATCGGTCTGGTTTAGATTGGTCCCCTCCCGAACTACTGGAATCATTGACCCCAGTTCCACCGACAACATCAAGGGATTACATTAACTATGTTTATCAGATGAAAAATGGTTGCGTATACAGAATTACAATGCAGGTAGCTGTGTGCCCATATCTTCAATGCCTGGTGCACAGCTGCAGAATAGTTGTTTAACCACTTCCTTCAAGGTCTTGTTCCGCAATCACTATCCCTTCGCCGGTATTGGGCCCACCAAAGGGCCCACTTTCCCATATGCTGCGCCTTGTCGCTTATAGCAACACAGCCACCCACATAAACCCCCCCCTAGAATATTATGAATCGAAAGATAACTAGTAGAAGCTTCTATTTACAAATTCTTGTGGTAGCGTGACAAGTTCTGTGGTGCTGAGTTGCATATAAATAGCAGTACTTTGGAGATTGTGAGAGTACCATCCTTCAGCCCAGTGGCAACCACCTTCCCACTTCCCATTTACCACACCACAAGAACCATGAGCAGAGAAGCCCTCAGACCTCGGAACATTAATGTCAACTACCTACCCCCACCACTTATACTCTCATCTCCACCATCCTCACCAAAAAATGTGAAAAAACAAAGTGCCAAGCATCGCATCATGGACAATCACTCTGGTCCCAAGCGCACCTCCTCCCAACGACCACCACCACCTACAGTGGTACAGCATCGACCTGTCATTATACCTGATGTGTCTTCACTCACTACTGAAGCTCCACCTGCAATGCTCAACCATGATGATAATTATAGCTCCTCAGATGAGGCATATATTGAGCCAGCCGGATTGATCACAGCTTGTCACTCGGCCAAGCAGCGCAAGAAAACAATCAAAAAACCGATTCAAAATTTGCCAGATCTTCCTAAGCTTCCCACATTTGACCCTTCACAACCAGTTGTCCCTTCTCACAAAGCATGGAACAGATTGCCCATCCCATTCTCCCAGCTGGATGCCACTACTCCAATTCAAATCTTCAATCTCTTTCTTAACAACTCCATTATGGGACAGATTGTAGCCAACACCAATTCCTATGCCGAGCAGCAGCTTCTTGGGCCAGAGAAGGAGAGGCAGCGTTCCTGGCAGCCAGTTACTGCTCAGGATCTCTATCTCTGGCTGGCAATTCAAATTCATATGGGTCTGATTTGAGTTCCTCCTTAAAGGTACTGGAAAAAAAATGGAGTTTACCTTTCCAACGATGGATTACCACCAGCTGCCTACCTTGGCAAGACCCACTTTCAGGAGATCCGCCACTTCTTTCATGTTTCTCCATACAATTCACCAACTGAAACTCCTGAAGGCCTACCGTGTTGGCATTTAAAGGCGGGTATTCTACTGGAGCAACTGCGGTTTTTCTCGCAGCAGTACCGAGTACCTGGCAGCAATGTTACTATTGATCATGCCATGATTCTATTTACTGGCGGGTCAATTCACATTACAAAGATGCCAAACAAGCCAATTAGTCAAGGATATAAGTTTTTCTGCATGGCAGAGAAGGGCTCTGTCTGGGAGTTCCACCCATCATCGAATGCTGTTGGAGAGGATCCTGTTGATGTAGAATCCCGTCTGTTACAACTTACAGACACTGGAAAGATGGTTCACCACGTGACTAGACATGTGCACCAGAGGCATCGAAAGCTCTCCTTCAATGTATAGATGGACAACATCTTCACAACACAACCTCTGCTGTCAGAGCTTTGTCAGATGGGGATAGGAGCATGTGGCACTTGCCGGCAGCAGTTTCGAGGATTTCCCAAGGAGCTAAATGTCGAGAAGAATGCCAAATTGCCATATCATTTTCGAAGTGGAGCTGTTAATGATGGGGTCGCAACCCTGCTATGGATGGGCTGTTCGCCTGTTACCATGATGTCCACAATCTGTCCTCTAAGTGGTGAGGATTCACTGGTACTGAGAATGAGAAAGCATCCAGGCAACAAGCCATCAGCAAAATGTATTTTAGTCACTGGAAGACTCCAGGAGTGTCTGAGAGGATGTGGAGTGTAAACTTAGATGTGTCAATGTCAGGAGAGTATCAGACCCTAGGAGGGCATTCCAGCCGGCCTTCACTGTAACTGGGATCTCTGATGACTGCTACAGGAGTACCATGGGAGTGATTGTGATAGGTTTGGGAACACCTCAGAGCGCTGGAGAGAACTGTGGGTGCACCTGGGAGCATGTGGGAGCACTGGCGATAAGCCTGGGAGCGCCGGGGATAAGCCTTAGAGCTCCGGCGATAAGCCTGGGAGCGTCAACGACAAGCCTGGGAGCACCTGGGTGCGTCGGCATCGAGTCTGGGTGCACTGGCGACAAGTCTGGTTGCGTTGGCGACAAGCCTCGGAGTGCTGGCAACAATTCTGAGGGCACCTCGAATCACAGCAGAGCAGTCTGGGAAAAATGACATCTTCTTTGGGATTACTGCTGGTGTGCCTGGAAATCATAGCTACTACATATTGTTCAACGATTGTTGAAACTCATCTATTCAGTTTGTATTCTCATCTATGTATCTCTATAGCTACCGATCTACACACGGTATATCTGGATTGGCTGCACGCGGCGCTTGAGAGCAGGTCAAGGTGCGCCTGAAAATGACGATCGAGTGAACTCAGAGATTCACTCCGAGGCCGTTATCGAGCGACCATGCAGATCCATGTGGAGGCGGTGATGGAGCCTGTTTGGAGATACACTTGGAGGCCGTGATCTAGTGAACTTAGAGATGCAGTCCGAGATCGTGATCGAGGGAGTGTGGAGATGCACTTGTGGAGGCTGTAATCGAGGGAGTTTGGAGATACACTTGGAGGCCGTGATCGAGCGTCTTTGGAGATATGCACTTGGAGGCCATTATAGTGCGAACTTGCAGGCCATAATCAAGCGAGTTGGGAGATGCACTTGGAGGCCGTAATTGAGCGAGTTTGGAGATGCACTTGGGGGCCGTGATCGAGTGAGATTGGAGGCCGTAATCGAATGAGTTTGGACGAGTACTTATAGATGGTCGATGGACGGTGCACCGGGCGCTGAGACTCTATTCATCAGTTAGTTAATTCGCAACTGTGCCAATGTGACAAGGTGAGTTTACCTTTGAGGTATAATGTAGAGCTGGCTGATGGCGGTTGATCGTGTAGGGAGGCATGCTGGAAGCTGAAGCTACATTGAGGGGTCAACATGTAACATCAGCAAAAAACACTTCCGTCTGGGCGGAATGGCTCTGTCAGAGTGGACACGCTCCGTCAGAGCCGTCAGAGACACCCTGGTGGTGGATTTCTCTGAGTCCGGCGTCAATACCACGTGTCGTGTTGCATATCGCCCTCCCATTGCCATTTCGCAGTTTCTTCTCGCTCTGTCGGTCTCCTATTTTGAACAAACACTCTGGCATTGTGGCCAACTGTGACCATACGTCAGAATGGGTTCATTTGGTACACGCTTGCATCGGGATTGCAATGCAGACCACGGCGCAGAAAGACATCATCGCATTATACAAAATACACAGTCTATCTTTCCAATCTTTTGATCTCACTCGCTCTTTCCACGATTTCGTGGATCCACGCAATTGCGTGAATCCTCGCAGCCGGGTAGTATTATAACTTCTCACCCTCATCCTAGGCTGCTCGAGCCAGGTTGACTCTTGAACATGGCATGGAGAGATAGAGAGGGATAACTTAACTTCGTGTTCTTAGATGATGGTAGAGGAGATTGGACAAATCATCATGAGAAACTGGGACTAACGAGAATTTCGTGTGTGAGTCAATTGACCATCCCTGATATGGCAGGTACATGTTCCGATCCGGCGTATAATAACACCGGTATGAGGTCTTCCCAACCCAATCAGGCAAGTCGTAGCCCCGATTTCCCATATCCGCTCGTATCCTCCACGTCGTTCTCATCTTCATCCCCCATCTCTCTCTTTCTCATCCACATCTCAACCATCATCGCAGAACACAAAGTTAAGTCATCCCTCTCGATCTCTCCATGGCATGATCATGAGTTGACACCGAGTACAGCATACACCGAGTACAGCATACACCGAGTACAGCATACACCGAGTACAGCATACACCGAGTACAGCATACACTGAGTGCAGCATACACCGAGTACAGCATTCACCCAAGATTGTTTTTCTTCCCTTCATTCTCATAATTACGAGTTGACCCCTGAATGTCGGGTCAGCTTCCAGTGTGCCTCCCTACATGATCGACCGCCATCAGCCAGCTCTCTATGAGAGCTGAAAAGTAAAGTCACCTTGTCACTTTCCCACAGTTGCAAGTCAACTAACTGATGAATTGAGTCTCAGCACTGGGCGCGCCGTCCAGCGACCGCCTCCAAGTACTTGTCCAATCTCACTTGATCACAGCCTCCAAGTGTATATCCAAACTCGCTCGATTATGGCCTCCAATTTCGCATGATCACGGCCTCCAAGTGCATCCCCAAACTCGCTCAATCACAGCCTCCAAGTGTATCTCCAAACTGGCTCGATTATGGCCTCCAAGTTCGCAGGATCACGGCCTCTAAGTGCATCTCTGAGTTCACTCGATCCTGGCCTGCCAGTGCATCTCTGAGTTCACTCGATCTCGGCCTCCAAGTGCAATTGTCAACTCGCTCAATCACAGCCTCTAAGCACATCGTTAATGAGCGACAGCGGGTGTACAGAGATACAGGGGTAACGGAGAACAATCACCGCGTGCTGCCAGTCCAGATTAACCGTCTGTAGATAGGTAGCTATATAGATACATAGATACATAGATGAGAATACAAACTGAATGCATAAGTTTTGAAAATCGTTGAATGATAAGTAGTAGCTATGATTTCCAGGTGCACCAGCAGCATTGCCCAAGAAGCGGCGGCCGGAGAAATAATGGCTTCAGAATAACCATAGCCACTGCGAAGAGTGTAACACACATGTCATTCTGATGGTGCGTATACGTCACCAAAAAGTAAAGGAGGTATGTGTGCAACGCGACCCATTGCCTGGGCGACGGGTAGGGTGTAATTCTCTGTCAGAGGGTACGAGGTTCCGTCAGAGCCAGGAGAGCCGTCCGCAACACCCAGGTGTTTCTGACGGAAACTAGGGTCATTGCTGATGAATCATGAGAATGAATGGAAGACAAACAATCTTGGGTACTTGGTGTATGCTGTACTCGGTGAATGCTGGACTCAGTGTATGCTGGACTCAGTGTATGCTGTACTCGGTGTATGCTGTACTCGGTGTATGCTGTACTCGGTGCAGGCTGTACTAGGTGTATGCTGTACTCAGTGTCAACTCATGATCATGACATGGAGAGATAGAGAGGGATAATTTAACTTTGTGTTCTGTAATGATGTTAGAGTTGTGGACGAGAAAGAGAGAGATAGGGGATGAAGATGAGAACGATGTGGAGGACAAGAGCGGATATGAGATAACACGGGTACGACTTGCCTGATCGGGTTTGAAGGTCCTCGTATCGCTGAATTTACAATCCGGACCAAGACTCGTACCTGCTGTATCGGGGATGGTAAATTGACTTGCACATGAAATTCTCTTAAGTCCCAGTTTCTCATGATGATTTCCCCCATCTCCTCTCACCTCTCTCATTCTTGTCCCCAAGTCTACCATCACATAAGAACACGAAGTTAAGTCATCACTCTCGATTTCTCCATGCCATGATCATGAGTTAACACCGAGTACAGCATACACTGAGTACATCATACACAATGTACAGCATACACCGAGTACAGCATACGCCAAAGTACAGCATACACCGAGTACTGCATACAACGCGTACTGCAGTATCTCAAGATCGACTGTCTGCCGCTCTCATCTCTCCGCAGACCATGTTGTACTCACTTCTCTACATTCCTACAATTACAAGTTTACCAATGAATAGAGTCTCAGCTCCCATCGCGCCTCCCTCCCAAACTACCACGTCCAGATTGACCGCCTCCAAGTACTCCTCCAATCTCGCTCGATCACAGACTCCAAGTGCATCTCTAAACTCGGTTGATCATAGTCTCCAAGTGTAACTCCAAACTCGCTGGATTACAGTCTTGAAGTTCGCTCGATCACATCCTCCAAGTGAATCTCCAAACTCGCTCGATTACGGCCTCCAAATTCGCTTGATCATGGCCTCGAAGTGAATCTCCCAACTCACTCGATTACAGCCTCCAATCTCGCTCGATCATGGCATCCAAGTTCATCTCCAAACTCACTTGATTACGGCCACCAAGTGCGTCTCCACACTCACTTGATTGCCACCACCAAGCGCATCTCCAAACACGCGGGATCACAGTCTTCAAGTACATCTTGCAAGATCGACGGTGGGTGTACGGAGATACAGGGGTAACGGAGGTGCAAAGAGTGACAGGGAGTATATATTTGGTATACCCCGGAGTAGATAGACATCATCTCATTTCCATCTTATCTTATCATACAATGAAAATACACTATCTTTCCCAACTTTTTGGTCTCACTCCCTCTGTCCGCAATATCATGGATCCACGCAATTGCGTGGGATTCTCAATGCCAGGTAGTACCATATCTTCTCACCTGAATCCTATGCTCCTTCAACCAGAACCGCTCTTCTAATGAGTTACCTTTGGATGTCACGAGAGGTGCCGCGGTGTGTTGATGGTTGTCTCTCTGCCTTCTAGCTCCATCGTTTCAACGCAACGGCCTTCAAATGGTGCATCTCTAAACCTCCTCTCAATGGGCGTGGCCTGGTGCTCCTCTGATTATGCTCGAGTACCATCTGTGGCCAGATTGACCATATGTATATATAGAAAGAGACTTAAATAATGCATGCCATATTATGATGTAGCGAATATTGTGACTGTAACAAAGATGAATATGATAAGACGAAAGGCGTTGTGGTTATGTAAGAACCACTTCGGTGAGAATACGGCATCTAGTCTCCCGCAGAGCTGCGCAGTGGTCTCAGCTTCCCTCGCAGTCTCCCGCCGATCTGCGCAGAGGTCTCAGGAGTTCCAACATTTGACTATCCTAGATGGAGCATCCTGTTGAATGCACCTCCATAACTGCAGGTGCTTTCAGGAGCACCTGAGAATGCTGTTGCAGAGTCTGAGAGCACTTTGCTTAGCTCCAGGTGGGTCTGGGAGCATCTGGAAGTACTTAAAAGCACTGGTGAGATAGCCCAGAGTGTCTGGGAGGATTGTGTGTGGCTTCCGGACTGAATTACATTTAGCTGATGGAGTACCAATGCATGTGGAGCAAATTCCACATTTCTTCCTGGAGAATGCCAGAAAGAGCTTGATATACCTGTTATTGTTGATGCCCACAACCAGCACAAGGTGGGAGTGGATGTAGCTGACCAGTATCGAACCTATTTTGATACACAGCTCATATCCAGATGCAATTGGTATCCACTTCTCTATTGGATTTTGGGGACAGCCCTGATCAACAGCCTTATAATCAATCGAGATCTGCCAGCCAACAAACAGCACACTGTGAATCACTTTGACTTCCATTCCTCCATTGTGCATGACCTTCTGCAAGCTGGAAGTCCAGCAAGAAAGAAAAGTTCCTCCCGCATTCTGGCTTCACAGAAAATCACTCGGTCGGCTCCCCCCACACAATCTGTCCTGCCCCCACTGCCTCGCG
>Ga0307512_10000622_pt1 | contig 52608 bp, 47 predicted proteins | sample 14_EM_MG_FD_200267 | JGI IMG/M metagenome (GOLD analysis project Ga0307512, IMG submission 200267) | Populus trichocarpa ectomycorrhiza microbial communities from riparian zone in the Pacific Northwest, United States - 14_EM | ecosystem: Host-associated > Plants > Roots > Unclassified | place...
ACTCCTGTCTGCCGAGAGGTCTTTGATCACATAAGGTTCTCAACTTGTCAAGGCATCGCCCACCTTTTAGCTGAGAATTAGTATTCGTCCCTCGGTTTAATGTAACCTTATACCAGCACTCAGGCGAGTTTCAAGTCTCATCGGTGTTTCTTAGTTGGCTACTAATTGGCTCTGTGGATGAAAACAATCGGCGAAGTACTCAGTGAAGTAGACGCTGTAGTCTCGAACTAGAAACTACTAGAGCAAACACTGTGGAAGGAAGAGTTCTCAATGTTGAAAAGGTAAGGTGTCATAATCTACATTCACTTGGATATAAACTAACTGATAATTAGGTTCTTGCGTCTGTGAAAGTAGAGATAAAATTTTTTGCCAGCAATATGGACAAGGGGTTTAAAAGGATCGAAACGCTCATATGGGCGATTGTCACTTTTGGTGTAGGAACGGTCTCGCTGGTTTGGGAACAGTAGGTTTTCCAGTGAGCCCTCTTTGGATTTATTTCCTCGGACATACCAATTGGCATTGAAAGTCCTTTTACTACAATAAGGAGATTAGGAAAGAGACAATGTCGATGGTCAACGCTGAGATCTATAGTGAGACTAGTGGCATGACGAGTGAAACCCTCCCAGAGATGCATAAATGCAGGCTGCTTTGAAAAGCGAAATCTTTGGAGAGATTCATAAAGTGAAGCACGCGAAGGGCGACCGGTGGGTGCTAATTGATAGTTTAAGGCTGGTTATTTCACGACCGGTTGAGATAGGTTTCTTTGTTTTTGCTTTGCTTAGACATGGATGATGTTCATGGTGTTATTGCTTCTATTAGAATAGATAATGGAATCAACAGGTTTTATCAATCTATGCTAAAGACGACAGCGCGCTGATATGTATTAGCACATTGTTGTTCAATCCGAGCTGGAATGAGTTCCGAAGGTCCATTGAGGTTCTTGCCTAAGCAACCACACCCTCTAGGGGAAGAAGGGTAGTGGATGGGGTTCGCAACTTTACTTTGTTTTCACTTTGTGTTTTCATTGGAGCGAAAGGGATTTATGGGAATACGTATGTCATAACCGCAAGCGGCTGAATACAGAATGATTACAAACAAACAAACAAACCACACCCTCTAACGTGTACTTAGTCGTGGATCATCTCGGACCGATTGCTACACCTCACACTATTTGTGTTACACACTATGACCGACTGCTAAACCTCATGTAAACGTGTCGAACAACATCGCAAGCATCACCGGTACTCGTTGATGATGCGGAGGGGATGAGAGTCTCATTGCTAGGGTTCCCACATGGGACCCTCACTCTTGCCTGTACGTAGTATGTCAGCCGGCTGACAGACTAGCCTGTACGCTGTCGCCAAATATCCCCAATACCCATTCCCGTTCCAAACGGGTCTCTGTATCGCACCTCCCCTAACTAGCAGTAAAAAATATCCCCACCATCCGATCCCACTCCTCCCAATCAAACTCCCGCTCCTCTTCCTCCACCTCCGCAGACGGTAGTTTACAAAACCTCTCATTCCCTTGCATCTCCCACCCAGCCCGCCTCCACACGCCTCCCTTCAACTTCCCCAACAGACAATAAATCCACATAGTCCCATCCTTCTTTGGCCCCTGCGCGCGAGGTATCAAAACTCCATTCACAACCGTATTCCCAACCGACAAAAACACCCTATCAAGCAGCCCCCTCTCCTCAACCGATGGCAATTCCTCACGCAGGAGCAGAATGATAGTAGCATGGAGTGGGTGCAGGAGGCCGGGGAGGAACCAATGGTAGGTGGGGGAGGATGCAAGGGTGAGGTAGAGGTGGAGAAAACTTCGCGCGGATGCATACAGCGCTGATTCCGGTGGGGAGGACCGTAGTGACTTTATGCGATGGGAGAGTACGCAGCACGCCCGCGGCGGCTGGAGGAGGATATAGTCGCGTGCCCAGGGCTCCGTAGCTGCACCTGCGAGCTGCTCACACCGCGACGAGAACGCTTCGGTTTCAGAAGATCCTGGTGGCCGCCGTAGCCAGCGCTGCATCCGCTCCGTCCATTCCCAGCGCGCGGAGAGTGCGAGGCCCATGGACGGGGAGAGGTCGGAGGACGAGGGGTGTGGCGTATCGTAGTCTTCGGGGTGGATGAGACGCGGGAGGCCGCTGGCGATGCTGGCTTCTACGTCGAGGTAGACTAGATGCCACCAGAGTCTTCGGCGCATCTCTTGCTGCTGTGGGAGAAGTGGGTTGGGAGGCTCTGTGTGCAGACCCATTGCTTGTGCGCTGCGTACGGCGGAGGGGAGGAAGGTGAAGGAGGTTAGAGGAAGGGCTTCGGAGACGTCGGAGGAATTGTAGATTACATATGCCTGCAGTAATGGTAATGTTGGTGAGGTTTCGAAGGAAGAGCGTGAGAGGAGCAAATTGTAGAGTGCGGCGAGGGAGTCGTGGTAGGAGCCAGGAGTACAGATATGGCCGGAGTAAAGGAGTGAGACTAGGAGGAGGAGCTCGGAAAGCTCGATGTTGTCCCGGGTCCAGAGAGTGGTGTAGGATGCTGTTATTATGGGGATATTGAGGAGGGGGAAGATGGGGTGGACGGAGGTGAGGTATAAATTGAAGAAACGGTCGGCTTCATCTTGCGGAGGGAGGGAGGGGAAGACGTCAGAGAGTAGGAAGGAGGTTTCTGTGGTGCTGGAGGCGGCACGGAGGATACGCTGCACATCGGACTAGAGGATCGATATTAGTACCTAAGCTTGAAGGGACGGGTGTGAGAAAGGAGGAAACAAACGGGATTGGTATCATTTGCTAACCCCCAGAAAACACCACCGATATAGCGGTCATGGCCAAAGACACCACTGCGTAGCGACTTCTCAAGAGATTCACCTTCTACCGGGTGGTTTGATGGTGGTGGTGCTTCTCCTTGACTTGCGATCATGTTGACATCGTTTTGATTACCACCAACACTGCCGCTTGCTTCCTCGGCGCTAGGAACCTCGACAAAACGGATATTGTTTCCCGCGGCAGCATATTCGCAACGCAGGCCTTGAGCTTTGCATTTCGCACAAGTTGGATGTGTTCGATCACATTTTACCTGTAATTAATTAACGAGCCGCAAGAGCATACCGAGGTGTAGATATGTAAACAACTTTTCTTCTCCGACAGACTAGGCAGCTCTTGGTAGGTCTCGGGCGGGGAGTTGTTGCTGGTAGGACCTGTGCATCCATCATCGTCAATAGCTGTCTGCTGATGGGGTGATCTCTGCACAAGGATTTGGCGGAATTACAAACACTTAATATCCGTATTCCGAAAACAGTAAGACTCGTGCGAGCGCGGGGTACAATCCTTAATAATGCCACCGAAGAAGTCAATAGCAATTTCGAAGGCCACAACGTCATTCTGCGATGGCCCGCGTCTAACTTGCTAGGTGTGTATAAAACCCCCAGCGCAGACCTCAGATTTTCTAACTCCATCAACGCACAGAAACATTGCTACTGCTACTCCACATTCCAAATCTTCTCTTTGCCTTCACATCCACAAACCGTCAATCACCATGAGCAAACTTCTCACTGTCTTCGGCGCAACCGGAAACCAGGGTGGCTCCGTCATCCGCTCCGTGCTCGCACACCCAGTCCTCTCTCAACAATTCCGCATCCGCGCCATAACCCGGGACCCCACCAAGCCATCCGGCCAAGCGCTCCAAAAGCAAGGCGTCGAGGTCGTCAAAGCCGACTTGATGGACAAGTCCTCTCTCGAGTCTGCACTCAAGGGCTCACATAGCGTCTTCGCCGTTACCAATTGTATTCCCCCCACCTCAAGCTGCTACTAGCGGCCCCCCCCCCCAAATCCGCTAACCCATTAGTCTGGGAAACCTCCTCTAAAAGCACCGAAGTAACCCAAGGGCGCAACATCGCGGACGTATCAGCGGCAGCGGGAGTGCAGCACCTAATCTGGTCCTCTCTCCCCAACGTCACCGCCCTCAGTTCGGGGGCTCTTCCACACGTCGACCATTTCGATGGAAAAGCCGAAGTCGATGAGTACATCCGCAGCCTCGGGATTCCAATGACATCATTTGAGGCGGGATTCTATATGAGTAACCTCCAGCAGATGATGCCGAAGGTACTTCCCCCCTTCCTTCTCGGCGAATTTGGCTGATAGTTGAATTGTATAGGGTGAGGACGGAACCTACACCCTCGCCTGGCCCGTCCCAGCATCCACAAAATTCCCACTTGTTGCGATATCAGAGGATACAGGCAAGTTTGTATCAGCGATTCTTTCCCGGCGGGATGAATTGTTGGGGGGCCGCGTGCTGGGTGCGGGCGGATGGTGGAGTGGACAGGAGGTTGTTGATACGTTCCAAGAGGTAACGGGGAAGAAGGCGGTATATAAGGAGCTTCCCGGGGAGGTGTGGAAGAGTTTTCTCCCTGAAGCGACTGCGCAGGAGTGGTTGGAGAATTTTTACCTTTTGAGGGATTATAAATATTTTGGACCGGACGCAGAGGAGGGGGTTAGTAAGTCTATTGCGATGCTGGAGGAGCCGCCGGTGGGATTGAAGGCGTTTTTGGAGAAGGGGGCTTGGTAAGTGATGGAGGATGGGTTCTTTTGTGCGGGGTGGCTTTGGTAGCGGACTTTCATCTGTAACGGACTTTTATTGGTAGTGGACTTTACGATTGATATGGCATTACTTCTGCAATGATTACATGACGTCACTCGCGCTTATTTCCAACGTTTTCGAAACAGTTCTTGATATGAATTACATATTCCGCAGACATGAAAAAACCAAAATACATAATCGTTAGCGAGTATCCAGTCCAGCGACTAATAACCTAGGTATATTTCTCAGCCACCTTCACTCCGCCCTTCTCCACATCCGCTTCCGCACTCCCGCTATCACTACCAACGTCCTCCACATGCGGCGGATACACACCCTCATCCACAAAACTGTCGACTGGCGGGCTGATATAAGTGCAGATCACATAATATGTCAAGCTAGCAAACGTAAATCCAAACAACCAAGCAAACGTATATATCTACCACATATTAGTTTTCCTATCTCTCTTCCCTCATTTGTTCGCAACATACCTTCCAAGCGCCACCGACATGCACCTTTTTCGGCCCACCAATGGCTCTCGCAAACCCGGGCAGCGTGGGTGTAAACCCTAGAACGAACGAAAAGAACGCCCGAAAGTTCATGCCGCCAGTGTACCAGTACTTTGCGCCGGGCTTCCCGTCGTACAGCGCAAAAATGTCGAGTTTCCCCTTGCGTATGATGTAGAAGTCGGTGACAAGGATACCGGCGAGCGGTCCCATCAGACAGCTGTAGCCGCTCAGGAACGAAAGCAGGCCTGCAGCGTTCTTGATTATGTTCCACGGTGTGGAGACGACGCAGAAGATGCTCATTATAATCGTGCCACGGAAGATGTTGATATACTGTGGGGCGAGACCGGAGATCTATTTATTTCGCGAAGTCAGTGGGTGGTGGAGAAGGGGGAAAAGGGTAGGTATGGATTACATCGTTGGAGAACGGAAAGCTTCCGGCTGCGATCTGGTTACCGATTGTAGCGAGAATGAAGGATGCGCCGGTGAAGAACTTTGCTGGGCGCGAATCGAACTTAGCGATCACCGCTGGCATATACCATTCAAATGTGCCCCAGATGTGAGAGTGCGCTGAAGTCACGAAGATGGGTGTTAGTGCGCCTAACGTGCCGATGATTGGGAGAGCGAAGTATTGGTTTCCACCGCTAAGCTTATTGCGGGAGAAGCGCCCAAAATCCTGAGGGTGTTAGAGGGACGGAAGAGGAAGGGATGGATAGAGGGGGAAGTACAGGCATGTTGACGGCCATGCTGGAGAAGAGTCCAATGATTACGTTGAGACCGGTAAGGGAGGAGTAGGCGGGTCCCATGGGCATTGGTTTCATCTTGCCGGTTACCAGTTCTCCACCGCCATGAGTTTTTCTTTAGTAGGTTAGCATAGAATGGTTGTGAGGAAGTGGATAAGTACATTACAGCCCACAGGAACAGCGCAACGAATGTGGGAGGCACGATGATGGCTTTGGCAAGGAAAAGCAGTCGAAGCTTCCTGATCGGCATGATTGAGAGCAGGGTTTGGACAATCCAATAGAGGAAGAAGCAGAGAAGGCCGGCAGCTGTGAAACATGTCAGAGTGAGATCTGGTGATATGACGAGATACGTACAGTCGATTGCTGCACTGGGTGACAGGTGGTTGGGGAAGTTCGCGAAACTAGGCCAGATGGCTGTGATGCAATTCTGGAGAAACCCGCCGGCTTGTACACAAAGAATAGCTGTCCACATCATAGCGACAAACGCTACCGTCGACGTTATTAGCTTCTTTCACAGACCGACGAGGAGCGAGGTGCACTCACCCCGGATAACGATTGCAGGATATGATCCGTACATGCCAAAAGAAGCACGAACAATAACGGGGTAGGCAACATGATACCGAGCACCCATCTTATCTTTTGTAAGCAATCATATTTCCAGCAGGCGGGGGAACCCACCTTTCCAGTCAACGTAACAACAACACTACAAATCATAAACCCGAAGAATACAATCGGGATTGTCTCCCTTGCGGTGAATCCCAGCGACATCACGCTACATTACCATCAGCCTTGTTGGACTCGTAAATTGGCGGGAGCGAAGCGTACGTGCTAACAGTTGCAGCAAGGGGAGGTGCCAGCATATCGGAACACCAGTACGCCCAGTAGTCTATACCGCCCCAGGTCTGCAGCTCAACCGGAACAGGGTCCAGATCTAATTGGCTCCCGAATCAGTAACAATGGCCTGATCTAAAGCAGGGAGGGGCGGCTAACCTTTGTTGCTCCATCTAGGGTCGTCGCCATATTTGCCTACCTCAAAACGCACCTTTCGATGCAGATGCGGGCGGACTCGTTGAGCTAGAGAGGAAGGCGTGGGGAACTTCATCGTTGGTTTCCAAACGATGTTGGGGGGAGGAGCGGCGGAGTTTTATGCCACTTCGTGCCTCCAGTTTTCTCACCGCAACCAATGCATTGTGGTGCCAGTTGATGTGATGCCGGCTCGTGATACGCTGAGATCGAGAAAACGCCACAAGATACTGATGGCTTGAGTGCAAGGTATATCGATTGGTATCTGTGCATGAGGTGCTGCAGGCCCAAAAGGGCTTAGATCGCCGCCGCCGGCCAGGCCCGCAGGCAGAAAGAAGCATGCAGAGCAGATTTGCAGTATTCGTGATATATTATAGACGCGTCTAGATGGGGGGAGGACCTCACGGCAAGCGGGGGTTGGGCAGGTTCCAGCCATTTCTCGCTTCCCAGGGTTGGGGTTGCCTGAAGCTTATCTCCCGTCCGCACACATGTGCGTTCCCCCACACCCTCCACACTGTCGCTCTCTGCATTCATATTTCTTTTTCAGCCACGCGGTCGACGCGATACGTCCGGTTTCCCATGGGCGGCGGCCCTCCATTACAGAGCCCGGCGGTCCGGATGGAACCCTATCAGCCCTAAATTGTAGTGGGATTTAGGATCCGAGTTTCCGTGGCGCCATGTCTGATCGAGAAAACAAGAGAAGTCATGCTCCCCTCTCGAACCCAAAAAGCAATAAAACGATCAGCATATCATTATCACCAGAACCTGCAGCGAAGAAAGTTCCCCAGCACCCAAACCGAACCGTGGTTGGCCACCCAACACCATAACCGCAACACAACCACCTCGTCGCCATCACCACCTCCAACAACACCACCATCAGCACCAAGATGCCCCAACAACAACCCGTGAGGATCAGTGTCCCGGCGAAACCTTTCCCCTTTCCACTCCCACTTGACAAAACTGCCCTCCTAGCAATAGACCTCCAACGCGACTTCCTTCTCCCTGGTGGCTTTGGGGACATCCAATCCGGTACGCAGCTTCAAGCGGTCCAGGCAATCTTTCCCGCCTGCCAACAGCTCCTTGCGCTTTTCCGCGCCTACTCCCTCCCGATAGTCCACACCCGCGAGGGCCACGTCCCAGACCTCAGCGACTGTCCACCGTGCAAGAATTTGCGCTCCCCTCATGGCAAGAAGATCGGCGACGAAGGGCTTCCAGGAAGCAGACTACTGGTTCGCGGCGAGTACGGCCACAACATTCATGAGGCATTTGCTCCTCGTCCTGATGAATTGGTGATTGATAAACCCGGCAAGGGCGCATTTTGGAACACCAACCTTCTGGAGGAATTGAGGGCGCTAGGGGTGACGCATCTGGTGGTGATTGGAGTGACGACTGAGTGTTGCGTCACAACCACAGTTAGGGAGGCGAATGATCGTGGGTTTGAGTGCTGTAAGTTCATGTTCAAGATACAGTAGATGGATGTTAATGGGGATAGGCGTGGTCGAGGAGTGCACAGCTGGATATAACGATTCTGCGTTCAAAGCCACGAGTTTAGGAATGCTTCACTGGAGTAATGGGTTGTTTGGTTATGTTTGCACGCTCTCCTCTATGAAATCCGCTTTCTCCTCTTTACCACCACTTCCTACACCAAAATCGTGGAGCCTGAGCAACCCAAAAGCTCTTGACATCGCAACCTTGAGTGCTGCCTACAAAGCGTCCATCATCACTCCCACCGCGGTAATAACGGCTCTCTATGCGCGACTCCTGGCCACGCCAAAGCTAGAAACAATCTTCATCCACCTGCTTCCGCTTTCTGCACTCCTCAAACAAACCCGTGCATTGGAACAAAGATACCCAAACCCCAACTCCCGCCCGCCGCTATATGGCATTCCGTTCTCGATTAAGGACTCAATTGATCTCGCCTCTGTTCCCACTACTACTGCCTGCGACGCCTTGACCTATACTCCCAACACCTCCGCCATGGTAGTAACAAAGCTCATCTCCCTTGGGGCAATTGCAATTGGAAAGACCAACTTAGACCAACTAGCCACCGGCCTTACCGGCTGTCGGAGTCCTTTTGGCACACCACCAAACGTTTTTTCTCCCAAGCACGTACCGGGGGGATCCTCCTCTGGAGCAGCAGTAAGCGTAGGTGCAGGCCTGGTATCTTTCGCACTCTCAACGGACACTGCGGGTTCAGGGCGCGTTCCAGCAGGCTACAACGGCGTTGTCGGATTCAAGCCAACAAAAGGCACCATCTCCTTCTGGGGCGTCGTGACGGCATGTGAATCCCTCGATTGCATTGCATTCCAAACATTCTCTGTTGCTTCGGTGCGGCAGTTATGGCGCCTCACATGCAGCTTCGACCCTACCGACCGCATGGCAAAGCACCTCCCACCAATCCCGCGCCACGTCGACGCTTTCCCCAAAAATCCCAAATTCAAATTTACAGTCCCACCAAAGGACAAGCTCAAAATCTGCTCCCCAGCATATGTGCAGCTCTTTTCGGCGGCGGTGGAGCGCATACAACGCATGGGAGGAGAACTCATCCCTTCGGATGACTTCTGGCCAGTTTTTGAAGACGCGGGGAAGCTTCTGTATGATGGCACGTTTGTTACAGAGCGGCTAGCTGGGCTTCCAAAGGGTTGGGTAGACCAGCACTCGGCATCCCTCCACCCCGTGATCCGGAGTATCTTTACGACCGTAAAGGAGCGCGCATCATCGGCAGAGGATGTGTACCGCGATCTTCACCAGATGATGAGGTGACCCGACCTCTCTCCCAACTTAATCTTAACTAACCCTTCCCAGCCTGCGTCGTGCAGCACAGCAGATCCTTTCGCAAATCGACTTCCTCCTCGTGCCCACGGCACCCACGCATCCGACAATCGCAGAGGTGGCAAAGGACCCCATTGCGCTTAACACGTTCTTAGGAACCTTCACGCATGTCGGTAACGTGTTAGATTTGTGTGCAGTTGCCGTACCGGCGGGTATGTATAGTGCCGCCAGTGGTGGTGGTGTGATGTTGCCGTTTTCGGTCACGCTGTTGGCGGGTGAGAGGAGGGATGCGGATGTACTTGGGTGGGCTGAAGAGTTTGAGGATGTAATGGTGGCGAAGGAGGGGAGGGCGAGGCTGTAGATGTTTAAGGGGTTAGATTTTGGCATTTATACAGTGCATATTTCTCTATGTTGAAGTATAAACCATCGGCTAGTGAGTGAGTAATGACCAATGGAAGGACATGGATGAAATAAACGCATGGGTTGTAATCTGGATCTGTGGTCCAGAGTGCAGGGTTGGGATTTGTTGCCTGTGACTAACAATGTGACGATATGCCTCGACGGTCACATTTGTTGATTTTAATTATACTGTATTCACTCTATCTAGAGTATGACAGTGTCCGCTTCCCCTCCCCTCCGGCTAGCCGGCTAGGCACAGGAGATCCCCCTCCACCATCTACCCTTCGTCCCCATTTCGACGGCCACATCTCGTGGGGGGGTCACAAGTCGTCCTCCCCCTCAAAGGCCGGAACTGCAGAGCATCACGATGGTTCCAGCCTAACCTTTCACCGTGAAGCGTGAGGCTGTAGTTATCCACACACAACACAACACGTCGACATCCTGCACAAATTCGCGTGGTGCTGTTGCATCCCATTCGAGGAATCACCTTATCGACGGAACTCCGCCTACAGGGCACCCTATCCGCGGATGGGGGCTGTTTGGTGGAGTATATATATCGGGCGCTCCATAAGCGGAATTCCGTAGATGGGGTGGATGTACTGCCCACAACTACGAAATGGTGACCACACAATAGGCCTTACAGTGAGTAAACACCCACCATATAAACTATTGACCTTGTGGGAACACTATGGACTGTGTAGAGTATATCCTGTGATACTTATAAGTCTGTCCACTACCAGTCCCAGCAAACCTTCCACAGAAACCGTGTACATACTTTCAATTCACACTATCTATGCCTGCTGGCTACCTGTAGTGCACCGTAGACCTTGTCAAGAAGGCGTAACTGCTTAGCTCTATTGTCTCGGGGCAGTCGGTTTCACAGTCAAATCGCGGCGACAGTCAACTTTCTGGCCATACTAAAATTACTTGGTTACTTAATTTGATGGGTACAAACACTGGGTCCATAGCTGTTCATGTCAGGACTCATCCCAGGCGACTCCTCATCGTTGTAGTTATAGCTGGACCAATGCCCGCTCTGGTTGCTGTGCTTGTCTCAAGAGTTGTAGCTACGATCGTTGCTATCGCCCACATCACGGTAGGTGTAGATTCCCACTCAAGCTCTCTTCAGGCTCTAGATTGTTCTTGCTCTCTTGTTCGCTCAGCCTTGTCCTTAGACTTCATTGCTAAATATAGGTAGCAACACTGAGAGAAGTCTAGATGCAATACCGTTCTTACTATCTATTGCTTAAAGATAAGAATTGTTTGGCCGCGGCTACAGCCATCGGCTACTGGCCCTGGGGATGGGGCTAAACAGATTTCTAACATTCCACATTGTTGTTATTTCCTATCTTAAGGCCCATCTAAGCCCAGCAACGCGAAGAGTGACCCAGTAGCCCAGAAAGTTTGTTGTCACTGCGATTGGATTGAGGAACCAAGCAATTTTGGCACCGCCAGGAAGTTGACTGCCCCGGGACAGGCCGAGTAGGATGCATATGGACAATCCGCACGGGTCACAATTCATGATGCCATCACTCGACATAATTTTTAACCGTATATTAATTGCGCCACCAGATATAATTCCCACGCTTTCCAAGCCACATAGATTGCATGACCATACTAATACATGGTATTAAAATATATTATTACATAGTTCCAATCATCTCCACTAGACATCTTCTTCACCCAAGCTCGACGCAAAAACTACCGGCTCACCCAATCTGCCATCATAGAGCCTCTCCAAAAATCGGTGATTTTCCACAGCATCCCCAAATGTTGCCACTCTTTGATCCCTGTTATAGAACGCCTCATAAACCCGTTCTACATTTGCAGCAGGACCCTTCTTCCCTTCATCCTGGATCTCCACCACCTCCGGCTCTCCGTCCCCAACCTTTACCCGCACCTTGACATCCACCGACATCTGCAAGAACATGTTCGGACTTGTGACCTCAATCTCGCCCTTGCTACCGTAGATGTTCCACTTGATTGTCGGTGCGTTCGGATCGAATTGCTTCCCGCCCCTGATGGCGAGTGAGAGCACAGCGCCCGATGCGAGGAGGCCATGGACCGAAATGTGGTCGGCCGTGTCTTTGGGGACGGATGGCTCAATGGCTTCGCCGCTAGCTGAGACGATGTCTATCGTCTTCCGCCGGTTCGCGAGGAGTGATTGGAAGGCGGTGATATTCCCCAGCGTTCTTTGGACCGTATCAATCACTGTCTTTCCGTCAGCCCCACCCACTTCCCCCAGCCAAAGTGCAACTTACAATGCCCGAGATGTATACTCACCAGACTCCCGCCGGAGCCAGAATCAAAAAAGTACCTCAACGCCTCCATCTCCTTCTCCCCCATTTGTGTTGTCGCTGCAACAACATTAGAACTCAACACCTCCCCGATCCTTCCCCCCTCAATAATCCCCCGCAACGTATCTATAAGCGGATCCACCCTCCCCTGCAGCCCCACCACCGTCCGCACCCCCTTCTCCTCCGCCAGTTTTGCCAGCTCCTCCGCCTGAGCAAGGTTTGCCCCCAGCGGCCACTCCACGAACGCCATCTTCCCTGCCTCCAGCGCCGGCTTGATCAGGGCGTAGTGCTGCGCGACGTTGACGGAGACTACGACCATGTCCACATCTGGATCGTTGGCGACGTCGGTGGCGGAGGAGTAGAGCTTGGTGGAGGCGGGGAGGTTGTGTGCGCTCCGGGCTGCCGCGGCGGAAGAGAGGGAAGAGTTGCAGAGTGCGACAATCTCGTACTTTGCTTGCCCCGAGTGGGAGAGGAGGTATGGTAGGTGTGTGTAGGCTGCCCATGCGGCGGGTTGGCGCGCGGAGAGACCGAGGAAGCCGAGGCGGATGCGGGGCGAGTCTGTCATTGCGGTGGTGATTTGTCTTGCTGGTGATTAGTCTTATTGGTGGAAGTTCGAATGAGAAACTAGAAATTTGAACCGGATTGGGTTTATATAGGAGGTGAAAGAGCGCGAGGGCTTAGAAATACAGAGGAGTTTATGATCGCAGCGTCGGTGGATGGATTTAGGTCTGCAAATGACGTTATTGCAATATCAGAAGCAGACCAAGAGGATTTGCGGTTTCCCTTTGCACGGACACAGGAACTCCGTGTTCGGTGATTTTTAAGCTGGGCGATTAAGTCTGCAGTGGTATCACGAGTACCCGGTAGATCTCCCGCCAAATAAATCCCTCACTCCCGCAATCCCGGTGTCATAAGTACACATACATGATCGGGAACCATATAGCTGGAAAAGCCGCTTGCGAACCATTACAAGTCGGCAGAGTTATTAGATTACTTTTGAACCGACAGAATTTTTAGTTAGGTAGTCCGAGCATTTGAGTAAGCCCGCGTTTTATGAGTACCTATTTTTACCCACTTAAGTAGGTAACGTTACCTGCAGTAGACATATTAATCAGTATTCTAACGATTCGGCATCAGTCTAAATAGTCGGCACATTAGCGAATGCTCCGCAGTGAAAGGTCAACAAGCCAATATCTAACATTGGCGCACGGAGTACTGTAGCTCTTACTAACTATTGTATAGGCGTATTCGGCACTTACAACCATTACTTGAATGCATCCCTCTTAGATGGCTATATCTCCTAGGGGATTTAATCTAGCGGGGGGTGTCATCTTTGGCAGTAATTGCTACAGAAGGCTCTAGGAGGTGATTCAGAGTTCATAGATCCATAGGTGAATGGTAATTGTATTATAGGAAGTGGTACGAATTTTACGATATCAGGTACAACTAAGAGACTGGAGATCGATTAGAGGAATCGAGACAGGTGCACAAGACTTAAGAACTTGAGGTGATTGTTGGTGAGACATCGTTGCCATTACCTACACTCAGAGCTTAAGCGTACTTCTTTTTTTGCTTTATCCGGAGGATTTTCTCAAAGGTTCCAACGAAATAATAATGTATAGAGGTTACTATACCGGCAAATGAATTGAGACAGTTGGCGAGAAATTTCCTATGGGACACCCTTTGCTGACAACATTAAATGTTACTTTTAGATGAAGATAGTTGATTGTATTCAGTAAGAAAGCTCGTCTTGGCTCTCGCTATCTTTCACGAATCCGAATGACTCCAAGGTCCAAAAAGAAGCCGAGATTATAAAGATAGACAGAGGGATTTATAGGCCAATGTGCGGAGTGTTATGGACTAGAGTATTATATGTACTAGTACAAACAAACTAATCACCCCCAACTAGATCAAGGAGGGAATATATGAAAGAACACAAGACAGAAGACGAGCCACTCAACTCAGAACACTCCTCATGGCCAACACCGGTTCCATAACTATTGAGCTATTCCCTTCTGGAGATGCAGGTGCTGAATTCCGTGTCAAAGACTCACCGGGAGGAGAGGTTCACCGGCGACATATGGTTGATCGCGGATCCCAGCTTCGAGTTCAAGCCGACCTTATTGATATTTTTCATGGGACCTTGACTCCCGGCGGAGGCGCAGGCACCCTCATTATCGCGGAATTTCGCTTTTCGAATATGGGCTCCGATAAGAGCAGACAGTTCCGACACGGCGAAATCATGATGAAGTTCGCTGATAAGCAAGGCAAGAGTGACTGTGATCTAGAGATACTAGGTGTTGCGCCGCTAGGAACACATTCTTTCAATCTCAATGAGTCGTCTACGGAAGTCGCAAAATCGGCGAATTTCACAACAAATTTTGGAATGAACAAGGCCTCCCTTGGGCCACCATTGGGTGAAATATCACCGAGACGGTCACGAAAACACACAGAACCACACTTATTGGGGCGATTATATTCGAGGGGAGGTTATGGGGTGGAAAGAACGCAGCGATTTGGACAATGGACGAAAATGACAATCGTGAGGATGGTATCCCTAACCTCATACAATCAGCGATACTTCTCAAACGCAAAGCGAATGACCAGTTTATCTTGACTGTCAAAATCGATGTTGAAGTCAATTTTATTTACGATACGAATCACTCTATCCGGAAAATGTTCGGCCGGGTTAAGGAAGATGATCCTGTTACATTTGATCCGGATGTACATTGGGAGACTACGCGTACAGATGTTGACCTCAGCGATCTCTCTGCTGTATCCCTCGAGAAACTGACTCGCATATCCTCTCTCTGAAGGTACGCATAACAATTCAAATGCCAGTCGTTGCAAATCCTGCTGACCACTTATTTAAAGCCCCAAGCGGATTTATGCTTAATGATAGCTATGCGAGATATTTTTGTTTGGTGGTGGTAGGTTGGATTTTTTTATAATTGCATGTGATTTGTTTTGTGGGCGATATCTTGTACATGTGAGTAATTTGTTTCAAGTCTGGCAATGTCGGTTGGAAACTGCTTAAGGTACATCTTTTCTAAATTATGCGATTGAACAAAGCTAGAACATTTTAAGTGTTTGATAAAACAGTCATTGGGCGATAGGTTCAATTCATGATCGGGGGTAGGGTAAGCCGTGCAGGGTGGGCATGCAGATGTGCACACAAGGTCTGAAGCGGGGTAGCACTACTTTATCAATAATTTTGCACATACACATAACTACACCCTCAAGGAGTACCTATGTGAGGGCTGTGTATTGAGACGGTGACACCGGTGCATTACATTGATTGGGCCCTATTCTCTATAAGAAATCTACTTACGCGGACCATATTACCGAGACGCCTTCACGAAACTACTGCAGCTGTGTTAACTTCTCCTGTCAACGTTTTTTTTTTGTTTTAATCATACTGTATTCACTCTATTTAGAGTATGACAGTCTCCTGTCAACGTTGGTCTACTCCAACATGCCGCATCCGCCACCGAAGCGTCATGCTTTTCGGCTCCCTAGCTACAGCAGACGCCCGATCTCAAGGTAAGAGTCATGTATTCTGCTTTCAACTCATCGTCAGTGTTGGCGTACTAAACAGTCTAGGTCTGATAAGTAAGACGTCCCTCGCGAACAGCTTCCGGCTATCCTACTCATCTCATATAACTCATATAACAGCTCATCCCTAATATATAACTATATTATCGTCGCAGTTCATGGTCCATTTGAGGATTCTGATAGTATACGCTGGCTGGAAGGGGTTCCCGGTGCCCGTGTCTTAACGTTTGGTTATGAGGTGGCGTCTGGCAGCACCAAGGAGTTGATCTCCACAGCTACGATTACGGATAGAGTGATGGAGTTGTTAAAGACACTTGTTGAAGAGGTTCCGGTAGAGACAACACCGGCACATCTTATTTAGCACTATCACAAAATATAAATAATAACTTTAAGCAGAGGCTTCCATTCGTATTCGTTGGGAAAGGGCTCGGTGGGGTAATTGTCAAATAAGTAGGCTATTCTCTGTTCTCTGAAGGAGATTTCTGTTGACGGATGTCAGTTACTCCTGATTGCTAGCCGTGATATTAAGTATGAGTGAATCTGCAGTAGGACGTATCAACTAGTATGTCCCTAGGAAAATCCGTCGCAGCCACTTGACTACCACAAAAAACTCATACAAAGAAGGTTTTCCTCAGATGTCCTCAATGAGCAGCAGGCCTTGATTCTTGGGTGCTTTTGCTATTGAAAATTGCTATGACTTCAGCAGAAACCCAAAAAGACATCTTCAGCAAGCTCCGGTTTCACTCACCGATGACATTAATGGCTATCTCTGGGGCTTTCTATTCTATTGCGAATGCTTTCACTATTCCTAGCTTCTATGAGCTGCTGCAGTCTGAAGCTGTTGTAAGTTGAAGCCTTTCCTAATGGCTTTCTTGCACTGGATCCCATATGCCTACTCTACTGCTGGAATGCGGCATTCTTCCATGCAGCTACTGAGAGTATTCCAGGTGATTGACAGGAAATCTGCAACATTAGGCCTTCCCTCAGAGGAACAGGTTGTTCTTAAGGGAACTAGTAACACTATATATCGTCTGCCGCCTAGTAATCTGGAAGCTATTTAGAAAAGATTAAACCTCCTCCACCTTCAGGTACATAAAACAAATATTTAGATCAAGGATACATACTAACAGTGCTAGAGCTTAACTGGGATTATATGGATTGCTTACGAACACTCACTACATTGAGCGAAGATACACAATGCCCCGGTGAAATCTGGTGGTATCCAGCCACCCTAAATTGGCTGAACGACCATCCATCCTATTGCTCTTGGCTAGAGAGTCACAGCCCTAGTGTTCTGCACTTCCACGGAAAGGCAGGGAACGGCAAATCTACACTAGGGCGTGATGCCTCGGAAGCGGTGTTCAAGGTGGTTATTACAAGTAGATCTCGATTGGAGTGGCCGAGTGTCACTTATTTGCCGGTTGAGTTGGAGAAGATTAAGGAACTATCGGGAGACAAAGTTCGAGTTGCAGAGGCTGGAATCTTAGCTCTCACTCAGAAACGACCTGCGTTGTTAGGGTACAGGGCTGCTTTGATTTCAAAACTTTGCAGTGCCAACACCACATTTCTCGAGATGGTTCTTGGGTTGGAACAGCTAGAAATCCCTGGATTTACCTCTACGCTAGCCACCATACTTAAGGAATTAGAAATGCCTCTCCGCTCTCCACAACAGATCTGCGAGGATATCCTTGAGCAATTACCGAAAGCAAATCGTCTGTGGGCACTCAACGCTCTTTCCTGGGTTCTCTATGCACTTCGGCCATTGAAACCTCATGAATTAGCATCTGCATTAGCAATAGAGAAAACCACAGGTTCGTGCTTGGAAAGTAACGTATCCCTGGATATCAATGGAGATCTACGCCAGACCCTCGGCCCACTTCTCACCATCCGCAATAGTAAATTTCACTTTGTTCACAATTCAGTTCGCGATTATCTCTACACGCGCAAAAAAAAAAACGACAAGACCTCCCAGAAAATCGAACAAAGGCATGAATATCTCTTCCGGTGCTGTCTTGCCTATCTATCAGCTAAGCTTAATGAAGGGGATGTCATGAAAGTAGTTTACGGCAAGAAAATTCCCATGCTAGCTACCCCTGAAAGATCTGGTTACGGCATCATGAGTTATGTCATACAAAATTGGGTTGGGCATTACCGGAAGCTGGGAGGTTCTGATGCTGTCCATACAATCGCTCTTCAGCTCCTTCACGATAAGCCAAAGATGGAAAAATGGAATGAACTGTATTCATGTATGAAACACAGCACAAAAAAGCGGAAATTTCCCCAATCGGAGTTGGCTTTCGCAGCAGAGCACGGGTTCATTGATCTCTTGAGATCCTTCTGAAGATGACACCAGAAGATATCCAATGGGACCAGGGACATTCTCCATTGCATTTAGCAGCCGCCAATGGATATGAATCGATTGTCGAGTTACTCCTCCATACGGTGATCTTACCAACGACTCTCATCGATAGCGACGACATGACAGCACTGCATCGAGCCGCTGAAAGCGGCCATTCTGCAGTGGTAGCTCAACTCCTCGAGGCTGGAGCAGAAAAAAACGTAGTCGAACACAACCACGGGCAAACACCGTTGCACCTTGGTGCTCAGGGGGGACATTCTAGTGTAGTCAAATGCCTTATCGAGAGTGGGGCCGACCAAGAAGTAGAGGGCGACGGCAAATATAGACCTTTACATCAAACAGCGCTTCATGGACGTCGAGAGGTAGTCCGGATTCTTCTCGAGTATGGTGTGGACGGAAGCGCCGTAACGGGATCCGAGGAGACGGCGCTCCATTTAGCCGCGCAATATGAGCATCTAGAGACTGTTCGATTACTTCTCAAAAACAAATCAGATCCAAATGCAAAAGGTATGGGAGGCTGTACGCCACTGCACCGGTCAGTTCAAGCAGGTCATATCAATGTTGCCAGAGAGTTGCTTGACAATAGTTCTGCGGTGAACGCTCCTGATGCCGCAGGATCCCCTCCACTCCACTTGGCGGTTCAAGGGGATCCAGCCCTAGTCGAGGTGCTTCTCGAACACGAGGCTGATGGTAATATCCTGGACTCATCCAGAACAATTGCACTCTACCATGCCGCTTCCGTTGGTAATTTAGATGCTGTGAAAATCCTCCTCGCAAAAGATATTGATGTTGATCCCGCCGACCGTCGTAAACAGACGCCTCTTTATCTAGCAGCGACAAATGATCACCTCGAAATCGTTTTGGAGTTGCTCCGCAATGGAGCGGACACCGAAATCCCCTCAGACAAGGGCTGGAGACCATTGCATGCCGCCTGCAAGAATGCCGAAATAACTCGCGCGCTCCTCAAAAATGGAGCGAGACCAAACGCAACTAATCTTTATGGATCAGCTGCTTTGATACTGGCAGCACAGCACGGCTGCGAAGCAGTGGTAAGGGTTCTCCTCGATGCTGGCGCAAATCCACGGGTGTCCAGCTCAATGACAGGTTCTACTCCGTTGCACAGAGCAGCACAAAATGGCAATCTCGAGGTCGTCCAGCTACTTTTGAACGCAGGGGCCAACCCATTAGCAGAAAAACATAACATACCAAAAACTCCAGTCGATACAGCGCTTATGTGTGATCATGAGAAAATTCTGGAAGTAATGCTATCGAACATACTAGGCGAGGAAAAAAGCACTCACCTTCATACCGCTGTCAAGAAGACGCTGGAGCATATTGTAACTCTCCTGATTGACCCACAACGAGGCTACGATATTAGCGCCAAAGACGAATTCGGAAGGACAGCCTTGTTTTATTCAGTTGCTGGTGGGTTCGAGAACATAACTACACATCTGTTGGAGAAAGGCATAGACACCCAACTGAAAGACAGCGACGGACGATTAGCTATAGATATGGCTTGGTCCAAATCTACCAGGCAGCTTATCCTAGCGAACTGCCAAACCAAAATCAGCACTGTTGATGCTACTGGTGAAGATGGTGTCCCCAACTGTGCGGATCGAGAGGACAATGCGCTCTGCAGGACCATGTCATACATAGCGAGTGATAACGTAGGGAGGTGGTGCCCGCCTTTGGAGTGCGACCACTGTGACAAATACCTTGACGGCTCCGGATCCCTGTATCGTAAGTCTAACCCACACAAGTCTGTTTAATCGAGAGTCTACTATCTACATATGTACTCTGGAACCACCTCTACCGTGCTAGCCCGTAGCTCCCTCGTAGTGCTACGGACTTGCTTGGGTTACGTGATGAGGATCTCCAGTCTACACATATACCTGCTAAGTTGAAGTGTCATTAGACTACTATATCTATTCCAGCGACGACTTTGACATTTGGCAATCATGCTACGATAATAGAAAACGATATAACGATACAGGGCATACATACAAAGTCAGATTTTTGAAGGATGGGTTGCTTTCTTATTCCGAGTTTTGTGAATGGGTAGCGGAAAGAAGAATGCCTGGTGAACCGGGGGCTGGACTTGCAGTTCCTGGTGAATGATGAAGTTTTGCATTTTGGTTACATTATTCAACCCTTGAATTCTCTTTTCAACGGTTTATCCCAAGAGTGGCGACTTACTAACTATATTATGCCTTAAAATTCAGTTGTAGCGTAGAAGGAGAGATAAAGTTCTGACGGGAAAAGAAGTTGTGAACCCCAACCTTGGGGCGAGGAAGCTGTGCTTATGATACTCTACTCGCCGGATCTGAAGGATTGGGCACCCAAAGCACTTTAAGCGTCATATCTGGATTTTGTGCACAGCGATGAGCAAAGTATCACAGCCCCGTGCGCAAAATCCAAAGTCGGAGTTTGTGTAGCATAAAATCCGAGTTTAAGATATTTGTATACGACGCCATGTAAACTCATTCTGATGGAATTGTACTCCATACTACAAGACAACTTACTTGAAGTATATACAAAAAATTCACGAAGACTTAGCGAAGCTGCTAAATAGATAGAGCCTCGTTGCTGGCTATTGTTTAGGGACAAATTTTAACATTGATATAAGCTCGAAATTCACAGTTTATGGCTTTCAAGCGACACGATTCGCTATCCACGAAACCAGCGTCCTTTGCATATAGAGGACTAACCTTATCGAGAGCGTACTTTATGCGCCGTAAGCTCTTCTGAAGAGGAATTACATTGCAGGCATCGGCACGATTACTTCAAGGACGAGTTCTTCATATCGTTTGTAATTAGGCTCCCTAGGACCGATGGTAGCGTAATGTTCCGAATCTTCGAACAGCTCAACTAACTTTGAGTGGTAGCTCCCTTGAAAGATCAAGGCACAGCACGGACTACATTTGACGTCAGCATCCTGCCTTTTGAGAGACAGACTTGCTCATGGAGCACCATTTTATACTCCCTCATTTTGGAGGTATTTTGTTAAGAGACATATTATCACAACTAGGACAATGTCCCCCATCCGGCTTTCTCAGAGGCAAGCAACGATGACTTTCACCCATACCCGAACCCCGGGCAAATTGTGCGAGACCAATTGGAGTTATCTATGAATATAACCCCAGAATCCGCTTCTTGAACAAGCTCATACTGCCCTTTCGAAATTTCCATGTGCGCGGGAAGATCGTGAAATATACTTTTCATTGTACCGTATCTTGAAAAATTCTGTGATCACGTGTTAGCATTACAGTACATATCGATAATAAGTGTAAGTAAACAATTCACCTCTGATGTCCGGAAAATAAAAACGGGATAAACAAGCTCTGGCTGAGTGTATCTTCAAGACGAATAGGTGCCATATTCGGGGAGCTTGCGCCTTGCCAGGTATATCCGATTGCTTTAGGACGAGCGTTTTACAACGTCATCATATAAGCAAAGAGCTCGTTTATTCTATGGTTGATCTCTTGTTGTTGTACCTATTTCAGTAACATTTTCTTCAGTGCTTGCGAGACACTACCTAAACTACGATTAACACCAATTTTTCCTACGGGTAGGAGCCACTAACCAACTAATAGCTTATATGTTCCGACTTATACGTAAAGTGGGCAGCTTTATAAATAAATCGACCTGTTTGTCAAGAAGTCAACTTTGTATAACAGCCACCGTAGTTGTCAAGCAAGTCAACTTATCCACAAAGTGGACCTCTTGACAAATAAGTAAACTTGGTGACCAAAATATATCTTCCGGGGGTACGCTACAACTCTACCATCGGAGTCTCTTATGACATGCTCTGCACTGCAGCAATGCCACAGCGACATATGGTAATCCATTCCTGTGAGTTTTATGAGATTTTCAATTAGTGAATTCTTGACAATGGCAGAGAATCGGTGCTCAGGGGGAATAGTTCTTAGACTCAGTTTTCTTGAGGAATCTGCAGTGGTCCGCATCTGGTGGGGGTTGAGTTCATGTGCGTGTATATACAATTGGCCCACTCTAGATCATTCTGGTAATGAGCCGGTACTGGTAGATCCAGTGGTGGTGCCTGAGTTAAGTATCCGACATCATTATACTCTACCACGTACTCAGCTCCTATGTACCGCCCCCCGTGAGAACACATTGCTTCTGCCCAATGAAAATACCGCAAAAAGTCTTTACTAGAGGTGGTGGGGCTGGGAAGGAGAAGCAAGAGTTAGCAAATCCAGAAGTGACTTGAATGTGTTTCGTACGCGAACTAGAGTGTACATGTCCGGTTTGTGAATTGGCATAGTTCGCAAACAGGACGCCATCTGCGACCGCTAATAATCGAACTTAGAAATTCTCACTCTAGACCTTAGACAACTCACACTGGCAATGTTGTATCTTGGGAGGAAGTGACTACAGTTAGGGGAGTATGTAGAGTATGTAGAGAAGTATAGGGGTGTGGTGCAGTGTTGGTGGGGCGCTCAGAGTTTTCAGGTATAAAAACTGGACGTTTCCCCACTGGACCAAGCGCTGGAGGGATTCATGATAAAAAGAAATGAGAGACAGATGGTAGGGTATTTATTATGTGGTTAGGTAGGTGGTGAGTGTGTTTTATAGGATTTATTCCATCTGCAAGCCCGAACTCAGATCTTTGAGTTATGTATATTGATAGGTATGAAAGTTTGTGCAACGCAGGAAGAACCTAGTGGGGTTACATATGGGCTTCCGGTTCGCGAAAGGGCCATGGCTCGCAAACTGGATGGGTCGCATATCGTACGGAATAAATGCAATGACACCATACCATACCTATTGTGGCAACTGCCTGAAGTCGATGGGTTAGGGGTTTTTCGGCCGTTACCTTTGGACGTTGACAATATCCAGCGGTTCTGACACCAAGATAAATACTTTCTTACTTGGATGTAAATAACACGACGTAGAGTACTATGGCGCTGGTCAAATTACAAGCTCTTATCAGCACCGTATGTGCGAAATTTCATTCTCTATTAGCCAGCCACAACCAAGGTTTCAGTATCGCTTACCCTTTACATTGTTTCCTCATCCTCCTCTCATTCATTGATATACCATTCAGCAGTACCCCAAAAGCACTGCTCATTGTGCCAATTGAATCCCTTGACGCTCCTAACAACTCCAGCAACTCTGGAACTAGAATTCAAAAGGTGATTGATGTCTCCGCTGTGGTAAACACGAATCTAACCCGCCTTGTACTGTCCGACGAGAAGCTGAAGGCTTTGCTGGCTATTACCGGCCGTATGGTATCCAATATCGAGCGAATCGCCAACTACTGGGCGTTTGCGAGGATTGAGGCCGTTAGGTACGTCTATTAACAAACTCATGTCAGTGCGGACTTCTTTTCTGAGTTCAAATGTAGAACACAGACAAACGATGCGTGCAAGACGCGTCTGAGGCTGACGTGGATGAGATTGCATCAAGTTTACACGGGTGTTGACGAGAGGACCGGAACTGCCAAACATGGGCTGGACAATATCCTGGTGGTAAAGCTTTGAAATGGGGGCTATATTCGACATTTTTGTCGACGTGATATTTAGCGGGGTGGAGGTGGTGGAGGTGCGGTGGATGTGAAAAGAGCAGGAGGATTCGTTTGAGTCAAGAGTGATAGATTTATTAAGATTGAACCTGCAATTCGAGTCAAACATTGAGAGCAGTAGAGCGCATTCCTGCATGAAAAATTGCTACGGCGAAGACAAAAGTTCAAACGTTTTTGATTGTTCTCCGCACCGAACAATTGTTTTGAATGCCGGTACCGGCAAGCTGCAGCACAAACATATCCGCTTGTCCGTACTCTCAAGTGCTGCTTTGTTTAAGACCAATAAGCCAAGTTTTTCGAAACTCGTTTATACTTCTGAGAAAACAAACATGAGGTGGCTCACTGAGACTAGCCGCATCTATCCCCGCGTGTACAATTGCCACAGCTCGCTTCAGGTCTTAGAGACAGAAGCTATTAATTTTCGGCACGGAATTTTCATTGTGATTGTTTAGGGCTCTCTGGCTCGTCGCATTTAGGCCTGCTACGACTGGTCTAGCATGATCTCGGACTCGTTGTGAGTGACCTGAACCCCGTACAAATTATATTTGTCCTTTGAGAGCTAGCACTTGTGGAAAAGTGACATGAGGATGTCCTTGCTTTTGTATTTTTTTGGTCAGCCTCGGAATCTTTGTTGATGAGGCGCTTCCCCTTCTAGAAGGGACAGAGGAAGACGTAAAGTTCAGTGTAAACTACAAACTTATTAGCACGTAGGACTATCCCTGATTTTCTTAGATTTATTGCACTTTCTATTTGGAATGCCGATCGTAAGATTTGACCAATCAAATGACCAAGGATGGTTCAGCCTGACATTGATTGACCAATGAGCTTTCAGGGCTGAAACTGCAACAAATCTAAGATAATCCAGAGTGTAGGGGATAGTATAGCAATAGGTGTACACTTATAGTAGTCCCATACACTTCGTCCTCTACACTTTCAGTCGCTGAACGTACCTAAGAATTCCTCTCTGATAGAAAGAGAGTCTTACGGCTTCCAAAGAGGAACAGGTGCTCACTTGAGGCCCAAGAGAACTATCCAATATTCCCATCATCTTGCGGCATCATGATGTCTTGTTTCACTGCCGACACAGCTGAGATCCCAAGTTGGCACGAGAATTGATGGAGCAACCATGGGATTTACGAAGATTTGATCAGACGATCAACGCAGCTTATTTACGTACGGACGGACGAAATATCGACCAGTGATAACGTTATTACCCTGTGTATACCAGCATTTCGACTAGACAAATCTTCTCTGCCGACTACACAACGATTATACACCCTCGAAAGGCGCAGCCGCACCTGGAACGAAAAGTCAGAATGATGAGAACCCCCTCCAAACAACAACTTGTTTGGAAATAATGTCGGGGGAGTAAGGTGGAATGAAGTGGACACCGGGTTCATCCATTGACTGTTGAGGACATTGTATTATAGCTAACAGGACCGATATCCTTGCTGATTCACATTTCTTCTATGTCTCAGGCGCTTTCTCTGCTGTGGTGTTACCAAGGCACAGATAAAAGCAAACTACAAGCAGAGAGATGTTGGGCCTTAGCTTTATACTAGTGTAACTCAAGATAAGTATTGGCGTTTAAAGCCGTTAGTTCAATCAGAACCCCGGCTATTCTTGACGCAAACATTTAGTCTTCTCCAAAGATACACTAGTATTCTCTTACTTTAATACCCAGCTACAGTAATGCTTAGCGAATTAAAGTCAGATCTGCCCAGCCAGCGAAATGAATTCCCAAATGCACGATGCCTGCAAGTCCTATTGCACGATTTCACTTGCAGTTCAGTGTTACACGGTTCATACCGAACATTGGACAAAAGCGGGACATCCCCCTGAAATATCCCCTCGTGTATCCTCCTGACAAAATACTCAACATGGCCGCCCCAGCGAATACATTCCAACCCAGTCCAGGTGGTGTCCCCCAAACGGCAGTCTACAAAGTTTCTTTAGGCCTCGTAGAGATCTCCGCCCTAGCAACTCTAGTGGGCGCCACATCTGCCGAATCGTTTGCGCTAGGGTCTAAAGGTGCAACTGGCCTTCCATGGGCCGGAATGTCCTCATTCGGCCTCATATATGTCATCCGCGCGTTTATTGCCGCAGCCGTTAGTGATCGGGCTCGAGATACACTGGGTCTCCGAAATGCAGGGGTCGACAGTGCCATGGGAATCAGTGTATTGGCCGTTAAGAGGAGTCCGGAACCGCTTACGGTAGACTCAGGAGTTAGAAAAGGCCTCTGGATGCATCATGTCGATGACGAAACTGTTGCCACAGGGGAGAGAGAAGTTTATTCCATCCATGCACTCGACCGCATATCATCCACCATAATCGGAGGTATTCCAACATCAAAACCGGGTGATGAGCTTGTTATCTATCGCTTCCGGCCCCTCCCTGATTATGAGAGCACCATAGAAGTCAGATGGTATTGGATTTCGCTGATTTTCTCACTTGTGAAACTCGCCGAGGTGTTTACCCTTTGGCATATGGGCACAACATATTTATACTGGATATCAGCGTTACCATGGTTTCACGGGATTTCTTCGGCCCTATTTCTGGGGTTGACAAACCTTTGTCTGGACCGCGATGACTTTAGACTCAGGGATGTGATTACCGGTGAACTTCCATGTATGTCCGACCACGTCAATATCTGCTGTTGAGACTGACTAAGAATAGCTCCCTTGCACGCTGGGGGACCCGGGAAGCTGCTCATAGGAGTTCCTGGGAACGTTAGACATCATTACTGGTGGAAAATCATCTGGGGAATTGGCTCCGTGGTCGGATGCGCATCATTGGTGGCAATTTTCGTCGATCTCGGAGCCCAATCAAGCAAAATCGTTTACACCTGGGCCGAATTTCAATTCTTTTGGTTGGTGCTGCGGATCGTTATACACCAGGTCATCACACAGAGAGGTTCCCGACGCCTGGGCATCGCGACATCATATCCTTGGGCGGTAGCTCCGGTGCAGCTGCGACGGCGGGCAATTGAGATGATAATGGGACTGGCATGCTACTTGATCACGATACATCCGCGCGGCACCAAAGCATACCAGGATGATGCAGTTGATGCTCGAAAAGTCAAAGAACTTCTTTGTCTAGCCGGCGACAAATTCTCGGAAGCATTGCCGGCGAATCTTATGAAAGACATGTCACCGGAGAATGGTGCACAAATATTGGGGGTTGTGGGCGATGTCGTGTATCGAGGGCTGGGATGGCTTCAGGGAACACTTGACAGCGAGGATCTCTACGACTGTGCCTTGGTATTCTTGCGGATTGCAGGAAGGGTACACGCGGTGCCATCAGTGCGTGTTCTGCGTAGAAATATCATGGCGGGAGATATTGAGTCATTGCCGGAGAATTTTGATCCAAGAGGGGCGCGTGAGGAAAGCTCTATTTCGGATTTTGAGAGATGGGTTCATTGGATTCCTATGGTGGATGAAGGAGGGGCCAGATTTTGGGCTCAGTTGAGAGATATGACATCTCTTGGAGTTGCAACAAAATTCACGTTCATGAAGCCTTATGAACTGGATAACTTGTTGCACAAAGGGATCTTGAATGTCAGTATTTTCGGAGAGGAAGATGTACTGAGAGTTCTTCAACTGTCTCGCGATGCGGCGTTCATGTTGCTGAGGATATTCACTGATGCTGAGCTACAATGATCATGACTTCGCGGAGACGCAAGATTGTATGGTTTAACCTCTACCACCTTGTTATCTTTTATTGGCTAAGTGATGTTCTTGTCATAATTATGTTTCATCGGTATATTTCTCGAGATCGGCTCTGATGACTAATGGACTCTTCGTTTCCGAATGATATATGATGTTTCGATTGTGTGGTGGAGAAATTATAAGTACATAAGAACAAATAAATACTTTGAGGAGAACATAAGCGTATTCTACTTGAAGCAATTTAAATAGAATGCTCATTTTTAGTGTTATCCATAGGACAGGAATATCCCGAAATATATCCCCGGGATTCCAACATCGTGAGTGAGATAGTATGATCCGGACATAGAGTTTCCACTGCACGGATATCGAATTACGAGCAGAATTTTTGAAGGAACATGACTGCCCAAGCTGCGTCAGAAGCCCTGCATCCACCCTAGAGGAACGTGCTGGATTCGTATTACTCGGATATCAACACACAACACAGCACTCAGTGATGGACGACTGGGAGGCGAATACACTGCGAGGTAAGTCGCGCATGAAGTTTGTCATGCCATATAGGGCATGCCTATCTTTTGGATTATCTATGCAATCTTGAGTCTCGCGATTTTGTTAACTAAAAGGTCATAGTCCGAGGAGAATACGAGTGATAGTACGAGTCACATTTGGACAAGCACTAATTGTGCAAGTGCAAGTGCAAGTGCAAGTGCAATTCTCATATGTGTCCATATGAATTCATACGACAACATATACATGCATATGCATTCGCCTGTACAGCTACTTGTAGGGTGTATTGAGATTGCATATTCAAGATTTGACAGTTTAAAGTCAACATGCACGTCATGTCATCCGGAGTTTTATATTGGTTCTAGAATTAAGCAAATTTGGTCGTCTGTTTCCGCAGAAGTTACCGTGCACGTGTCTTCATGAAAAGTGGTACATTTTTCCTATCTCCTACACCGTTAACTCCGCGAGGCTTCGTGCATTGAACTAGCTAACTTCAACCCATTAAGGATTCTGTATGAGTACATAATGATGTAGAGCAAGGAACAGTTCCTAGAAAAGACCTCAATTCGCAATTGTCGGCTTTGGCCGTCGAGAAACCCACGTTTTCGAATTTCCAAAGTTACTTTGCTGCCATCAGCATTTCAGCATAGGAAATGTAATGCAGTAGGGCAATATCGATATCACTAGCCCTACTCTAGCCCTAGCCCTCATAGAACGTTCCTTCCTCCCCTCAACAGCACGCTAGATCCAGACTTGTCTGATTTCCAAGGCCCTGCGCTTGCCGCGGCCCAAATGCCTCAATGTCCCTGCACAAAGAGCCCTGCACAAGGTACTACGCCACAATCCCCTTCTTTCGTTCCGCCACCCGCTCTCATCCCGATATCCCGGGCTTCTGCTCTGCGCTTGTTGCGACTAGCCTCCAAATTTCTCAGCGATGAGCCCTGCACCTACAATTAATTGCCCACTTTATCCCTTTCATCTCCTCTCCGTTCCCATTACCACTACTTCGTCGGAAGAACTGGCAATCACGACGCCACAACCAAAACCAAAACCGGTAGGCCCTATTGGGTGCGTATAAGCTTAAGTGTGAGTGACTATAATATCCACCAATAAGATGTCTAGTGCACCCCTTGCACTAGTATTATACCAAATATGCTATACTAAACATAAGCTACAGATCATGGCGTGTTGAATTCATTGGCCAATTGAACCTCACCTGCCAACCGGTCACATGTTTGATACCTTGCATGAATATTTGGTACGAAGTAACACTTAGGGGATAGGCTTTATGAAAAATTGCTATTTTATTTAGCGGTTACCACGAAGTGAATCTCTTATACCATTACTAGTAGCCATAAGCAGACAATGACCGACAGACTTGTACATTCACCACATTCCTCCACCTTCTGCTTGTGTTAATAATAGGCTACCCGCCCCCATGGCCTCCAAAGAGAGGGGGGGGGTCGGGCCGAAGGGGAGGGGTTGAAAATAATATCTGGTTATCTATCTATCGAGGCTATCAAAGCCATATATATATGTAGCCCATGCAGCATGCGTACGCATGCATCTATCTATATCCAGCTGAATCGATAAACTCGTATGTCCAACAAAGGCTAACAATCTATTTTTGCAACGGAGGGGCTCGATTACGCTGGGTGACCGACTATGAACCATCATTTCAACAGAGAAACTGTATACTCTGAATTCTCCTACTATGTAACTAACATAAAATTCCGCCTAGGTACCCTGTATCCAGCAGGAGGGAGTAAATCCCTCGCCCCCAACCTAATAAAAGAAAAAAGGTACAATCAAGTATCATATACACCGAAAAAGACGTTCATTAAACACTGAAAAATCCATGTTCATTAAGTTGCTTAGTATCCCACATATGCCAATTACTACTATTACTTATCGATTGGGAAGCGATCCAAAAACTTGAACGTCATAAGACCCCGCTCAAAGTTCCCAGTAAACGAGGAATCCCAGCTAGAGGCGGTGTAGACACCCTTCATGTTTACGTCGACATCTGTCTGCTTGAGGAAGTCCTTTCCCTCTCCGATAGCACCTACCGGCTTGCCGTAATTATAAGCGTCCCTCACAATTTGCGCAGGGCGACCGGCAGGGTAAAGGGTCGAGCTCGCTTTGAGGAGCTTCTTGGTTCCGTCGGTGACGATGATACCATCAAAGAGGACGGCATCGGCTCCACTGTAAGTGGCGGTGACTCCGTCAACGAGGGACTCGCCGATAATGGAAGGGTTTGCACCCTTGGCCTTGAAGGCAGCTGCAATCTTTTGTGCCTGGGCGAGGGACTCCGCCGAGGAAGTAGAGCACAAGATACCAACGTTGAGTGTGGCAATATTAGGGAGGGGGTTTCCAAATGTGGAGATGTCCGAGGTCTTGTTATTGTGGTAGTACTTGCTGTCGGGCTTTGGTGCCTCGAGTCCCAAGGCCTTCGCGATGCGGGTGGCAAGTTCGTTAGAGATTCTGTTGAATTGTACGAGTGTACGCTTCTGTACGTTCTGGCTCTTAACGTGGGACAGCTCGAAACGGGCAGCATTGACCACCATTTGTTTTTCGGCAGCAAGCAGAGAGTTCCAGAACAGTCTCGGCTGGGACCAGAAATCCAAGAATGTAGGTGACTTCTCCCGGACGTACTGACCATCAACAACCTTGCGAGCGGGTGCAGTAAAGAAGCCATTGCCGTGGGTCATGTTTGCAGCATAAGGCGAGCCGGAGTTGAGAGTGTTCTCGCTGTAGGGATACAAGTTTGAGTGAATCATCTGCTGACCAGCTCCATCGCGGTTGTTGTTGTGAACGGTAACGCGGGGACGGTTAATTGGGATCTGTTCAAAGTTGGGAGATCCCATGTTGCGGTTAAGCTGGGTGTCAACGTAACTGAAAAGACGGCCTTGCAGCAAAGGGTCGTCCGAAAAGTCGATACCACGCACAATATGTCCAGGACAGAACTAAGCATGAATTAGCTACTGCAATATGATATATCTGAGTAAAGCGGGGCACTCACCATCGATTGCTCCGTTTCGGCAAAGTAGTTAAGGACGTTCTTGTTCAACACAAGCTTGCCGACAGGAGTAATAGGAACAATTTCAACCGGGACAATCTTGGTAGGGTCCAGCAGATCGTACCCAAATTTCAAAACGTCCTCCTCTTCCATAATCTGCACACCAATCTCCCACTCGGGGAAGTTTCCGCTATTAATGGCATCAAACAGATCCTGGCGATGGAAGTCTGCATTCTTGCCGGCGAGTGCCTGGGCCTCAGGCCAGGTAATCGAAGCCCGGCCTTGCTTTGTCTTGAAATGCCACTTGATGAGCTTGGATTTGCCCTTGTCGTTTACAAAACGGAAAGTGTGAACACCAAAACCATCGATATGCCTGAAGCTCCGAGGAATACCGTGACCAGAAAGGGCCCACATCAGAGTATGCATGGTAGAGGGATTGGTCGAGAAAAAGTCCCATGCACTGTCATGCGCTGTAGCTGCTTGAGGAATTTCGTTGTTGGGACTAGGCTTTACCGCGTGGATCAAGTCCGGGAATTGAATGGCGTCTTGGATGAAAAACACCGGGATGTTGTTTCCAACAATATCTAGCACAGCGTCAACAAAGCGCCTCAAGATTAAGACAGACTAGGATGTAGCAACCGTAATTTCCCTCATCAGTGTAGAAACGCAACGAGAATCCATGCACGTCTCTTGCTGTATCCGCACTACCTCGGGAGCCTGCCACTGTAGAAAATCTCAAGAAGACCGGGGTCTGTTTTCCAGCCTTGCCCAGGAAAGATGCGGCGGTGACGTTAGACCAATTTGCGTAGGATTCGAAGTAACCGTGAGCTGCAGCTCCTCGTGCATGAACTAAATACAAGCCACCAAGTCAGCACGGTCACGGATTTTCACTCTTACCGCCTAGAACAAAAACTGGGAACATACCAGCTCTCTCCGGAATACGCTCGTGATCAAACCGTGTAATCTTCGTTCTCAAAACAAAGTCTTCCAACAAGGTGCCACCTCTGACCCCAGCTTTCAGCGAGTTTCGATCGTCGACTGGTGTACCGAAATCAGTTGTAGTGTAGTCGTCTTTATCCTCAACAACGAATTGATCAAGATATCCGTCGTCGCCCTCAACCTTCTTTTCATCGCGACGGCGGAGGCTTCCACTGTCTGCATCCATAAACGGACAAACCGCCGAGACAATCAGTGCATTGAGCACAATGCTACAAAGTAGCGAGGCCTTCATGGTTGTGTTGATGATTCAGAGAAGAAGACAAAGATGATAAGACAACAATGATGGAAAGAGTCTTAAGAAGGGCGGGGGGAGGGCTTTAATAGTCGTCTGGCAGGGGATTGGTCTGTAAGTGAGGATATAGGGTAGGGACAAGAGATGTAAAGTGGTTGGCGGAGTTGCAGTTTGTCGAGGACTGTGGTTAGGGTTTGATACGTCTGTATGGTAATCCCCTGCACTTGTACTTCCTTTCATTCCCGACAGAATACCCGCCGTGACCCTCAGTATATAACTCTAAGCCGTCGACCAGCGCCACCGAAGAATCCTGCTTTGGATTAGTCTACGTGAATGACGCAGCTTTCCGCTGAGGCACAAGGCCAATCAGATGAGGGAAAAAAATTAAAGCCGTGTTTAGTGCTTGTGAAAGTGGTGGAAACTTGAATGACATGATCCCACGTTCTGCCTGCTCAGACATGTGCCTCCCACTACCTTGAGCGGTCGATATTTATCCACGTCCAATCCGGAATGCGAGCATGGCCGTTTACGGACAGAGACACAAAGAAACCACATCTGTTACAAGGGAATTGAAATTCAAACGTTCATGCATGCCGTGATTCGACCATCGTTGTGGGAGTGTATAAACCCCACGGTGGCTTTCATGGCAAGTGGGTATTCGGCGTAAGTTTCCGGTAATAGTTTCAATCCTTCGCAGTGCGGCTAATGCTTGCGGCGACACACTCTTACTGTTTTGCACTATCGTTGATCATGATGATGATACTAAGAATTAGATCTGAGCCGCTGTACAAACTAATGCGGGGAATGTTCAACGCTACCCTTGCTTCTGCACTCCAAAAACTTCAAAATGGCCACTTGAACAAGGAGAGATTCGCGCAAAGTAACGGTGCAAAGGAACAGAATATCGACCACCCCCCGAAAACGTCATTCAATATGCTCGGATTTGACGTGCGACGCGTAGATTTCCAAACTGTCACATGGACCTACTCTATATGAAAATATGGTGACTGAACTTGCCACGACATATAAATTAAGATATGACTAAATACAGATGAGAAAGCAATCGATTCTAGACCGACACGAGGTCCATAAGCGGCAGATAGATTGTAACCATAGTGCGTACATATCCTTTTATATCTGGGGATTGAAATTCTGACCACATTATTGGTTCGAATTCACCCGTCCTGGCCTTTTTACCATGCAAGATACAGCTCCTACGACAAGATTGTGTCGGTAAGCATGCAGACACCCCAGCTCCATGCAGCCTAGATGCAATACCTGTGGGTTCAGTGTACCGTGTGCTGTCACTGCCTGTTACCTTTACAGCAGGTTAGCTGCAAGTATTACTCCTGCAGTTATTTCATATATTTTCAGTTAAATGTTCCCGAAGAACTGCTATACGTAATTGTGCAACGAGAGCTGTTGTTGTATGAAAAGTCCTTAAAGCACGTTGTTCAAATTGCTATGTCGATATCCAACGCGGCTCGCGTGAAGCGCACGTCCCTCCAACCTGTCAAACCAGCCACCCGAGTACTGCAGCCTCCCACAGTTCAGAGATCCACCACCATATGTACCAGCAATTCGCCGATTCGTGAGCCAAGGCAGAAATCTAGCGGGGCCATCCCGCAGAACCGCCGGATATCGGAGGTAGTTAACTGAAAGGGAGAACAGCGCCAGTACGCTAATAACGTGCGCGCGACGTCACGCTATCGCGTTACTGGTGATTTTTATAAGCCAAGTTCCAGATTCTTTGATATGGGGATTGTGTGTAATCAGATTAGTCGCCAAGTAGTCTAGAAGAGTAAACAATCCGCTTTACCCGCCAGATACGGTATTTGGAAATTAAAACACTACGTTGTTTTGGTTGATTTCGGGTCGGTCGACGGGAAATCCGGCTGTCGGAGTTCTCTGCGAGTAGGATGTATTTCTTTTTCCTTTTGTTCGCTGCATACCTCCCGGTGGTGGGAACCTACTGGAAAAAAAAAAGTATGCAGACAATGCGTACGTCTGTTCGTGGCACAGATCTTGAAGCGAGACATTCCTCGTGGCCGATGTCTTGCCTATCGTATGCAGTTGATCAGGTACATTAAACATTTTCCGCTGGTTCGATATGTACCAGATCTTGGATCAGTTGTACGGATAACAGCTCAATTGGTACAGCTGCTGATAGCTGCTGCTGATAGCTGCTGCTGATAGTTGCTGGAACAACAACATAGTGAGCAGAAATTCTTTTGTTCTTGGTGTTAGAGCCGCTTCATAGCGCCTTGAAGCCCATTTTCAGGTCAACTTCCAATCGCTTATTTTGGCCATTCGTATTTAGCTTCATACCGACCGCCTGCAAGCAAAGCTTAAAAAAGATCGCTTAAACATAGAATTTTGGGTGTCAACTGGACGCATCGATGGATGGTGCAAAATCCAAATCGCTGAGAATAGAAGAGGCTAACCTGACTCCCAGGTCGAGAAAGTGGAGCCAACGATTTGAACTTGTGTTTTCGCATCAATATTGGATTGGTGAGGCGACGCCTTTGTATTGCAGCAGAGTCGCAGAGACGGTCGCAGTTCTTTTATCTCTTGAAGAATGGAATAACACACTCAGATAGCATTCCAGACACTTGAGTTTTACTTATTGGTCTCAAAAAAACACCAATGGGTGGCAACCAATTGCTGCATGTACCCCGCAACTCAGCTGAGAAAGGATGTCACACGCCAATCACTCGGCCGAATCATAAGAGCGGCCTTGATCAAGATATCTTAGCCTATCTTTATACTTCTGGAACATTGATAAGACATGAAGGGTGCGTTCTTGTGATGGTAATTAAGATTCGATTGACAGGTAGGTGTTTTCAATTCCGATGGCGCAATATTAATACAAGACTCAGCTAAGTTCGATCGTATGTATGACAGATGTGACGATTGGCTTGCGAATTCACCATGCATGTTATGCCCTGGATACCCAATCAAGACGCATAGCGAGCGAGCACTTGTCCATCAAACGACAACTGGATTGGGCGAATGGGGTAATCCCACGCTCCAAATTCACAACATTGGTGATGCCTGCCGTTTGCAGCCACTGCAATGTCAACCGTGGCAAGTCCACCGAAGCAAACGCATGAAATCCTTACGCTTCATTACCACCATCAGCCCCATATTTTATCTTTCGCTAGATGCCTACATCTCGCAGGGTCCCTGGTAGACGTGCCCCCAAGGCGTGACTGCTGACATGCACCAGATTTGCAGTCGACCTTCACAGCACCTCTGTCCTATTGCAACTACGAGTGCCGTCCACTACTTGTTGTATGGGATTTATCCGAGTGATAACGCGCGGCAAACATACCGGTACTTACCGGTTATTGCTCGGAAGCGCCTAACATGGTTCTCCCAATTGACTGGTACCGAACATGGATGGTCAAGCTGAGTACAGCACAGTTCGTGAGCTCGCAATCTTGCAATCTCGCAACATCCCATCCTCAGGGGTTCTTCGAGGCTCTGTCGTTGTGGGGAACATCAATATTGCCTAACGACTTCCTTCCAAAATCATCAACAGCTTTTACATCGGTTCTTCTACGTGATAACTACTATCTCGCATCGCTGTCGAGGTAAAAAGTCCACATTCACCTCCACGGGCCCTGAACCCCACTCTGTGCATTCAATTCTGGGCCAATTGTTCTGGTCTGTTTGCCGACGGAAGTATATCCGTCTGCAGTGGCAGGGCTGCGATGATGGGCAACGGTGTCCGTCCCGAATCTCCTTAGTATCTCAATATGAGATCGTCATCCATTCCAGACTGGGAAAACAATAAACTTCACGCGTCGTATCCTGGGTGGATCCGGATAACATCGCGATCGTTGTAACCAAAAAACCGGAAAGTGGTGGAACCGGGAGATTCACACGGCACCCTATCGAACCGCGGGGCAGCCGAAGAACTCGAGGCGGAGAGGAGCACCGCAGCGGGACAAAATTCCAGTAGTTTTCCGCACCCGTAGCCGTATTCCCTTCAGTCTCAGCAAAAGACAACCCCACAGTCCCATAGTTATCCACTAGTAATTGCATCTGTTGATATCTTACATAGGCCCGGTCAGTACAGTCTTTGGAATGTAGAGACCAGAACTGACCGGACCAGGCTTCAGAGCACCCTGGAGGCCGGAAGGGCCCATTGGGAATACTACAGTTGAATTAGGAGACTCATTATCAGGACTGACTACTAAACATCTCAATGAATTTCAAAGCGAACCCGGAGAACTGGGTCCTGCCAATCTAGCTAAGGCATACTACCTGATTCCATGTCTATTCAATGTCCAGACATCTTCTTAGGTACCCTCGGTTCACTGACCATGCCCCCCGCATTGTCCAATCTCGCATACTTGGCGGCGTCCCAATTGAGTTACTTGGATCCTGGTGGTCCGGGAACAAAGTTACCGTAATGCTGGTACGGGTCCAGGTTGTGCCATGCACGTCTGAGTTGATAAGCAGGCAGCTGAATTCAAAAATGGCTGGGATACACTGGCGAAAGTCGGCTCAATTCGCTTCAGCAAGGAACTAAGCGTTATGTTGTGTGACATTCGTTATGTTACGCTGAGCGAGGTACTCTGCTAACAATACCCCCAACTGCATATTGAAAGCGGCAAATGATTAAATCAAAACAACCTGCATATTGGAGGGTGCCTGAATGAGGATGTTCAATTCCATTGACCCATGCCCGTATGTTGGACCTGCGTCCGCCCCTCCTGGCGCATATTTGACGCCGCAGGAATAATTAAGTTATCATATACTCTAAATCTGAACCGCCGAACGGGCTGTGGTGCCTACATACATTTGGCTGATCAGCTGAGATCTTCCAGTTGGGCAATATTTACAAATTCACAGTGTTATTTGCTGCATGCTGAATTTCCACAATAACATAGGCTCGAGCCAAGGACAAGGCATACGTCAGTTCTTCACTCTTGTCTACTCCTAAAAATGGGCATCGTATCCGTGTCGCGGCCCGTAACGGGTCGAGGTCGCGTGACTCACATTTTAGATACCGGCACTGGCAGTAAGTGTTTAACACCAATATGCGCATTGTACCGAGGCTACGGCACACAGCGGCTCGGGTTTTCGTGGTCCAGATGCGGTACCGGCAGTGCAAGATTTGGGAGTCTACGTATCTACCAGTATCCAGCTCATTGCCGGATTTTTGGTATGGCATATACTAGCGGTCGCAAAGATTATATCATAAAGTTTTAGTACATAAATTTAGCACCGCTAGTGTTGGGGCGCGAATTTCACAAACACTCACTCGAGTTTCGAGTTCCCCGAAATCGCTGTCTCTATAAGACCTCAGAAATTGTGGGAAAATGTAGCCAATTTTAGGTATAGTTAGGTATTTATGGTAAATAAAATTTCCAGGTATACAAGCAAGCATTTCCTCTCAGTACCTAGGGTTACTTTGCAGTCTCTGTACACCTTAAGATGGATTGTGCAGTTATTAAAGTATTTTGCAAGTCGACATGTATATATACTACAATTTTCATCGCTAGAATGCATCTTGACCTTGCAAGCATTCCATACCTTTTCGAGCTCACCTGGTCAATCTAGACTTTCCATGGATTTTCCACCCTTCAACTTGAGTGCTTAGGACTCGAATGCCACACATGAGGTTCGGTTCAGCCAATTTCCTCCATAACAGTATATATTTTGCCTCTCCGCTTGATGTTTAGCAGAGTGTAGGAGTCGGCCCTAATTTTTACCTAATTGCCATTAGTTGGTGGACTGCGTAGACAATTGCTATAAATAAACTTCCTTCCTACAATTTTCCCATGGCGGCGGAAGATACTTATCAATTGACATGTCATTAACATATCACTTTGTCTGGCTGTTGATCTCCTGACAAACATATAAGTCTCGTGCCCGAAAGCCAGTCATTTCCATGTAATAAGTATGGCTTTCCATACCTATTTGCCTGTGTGAATCCCAAGAACCCATCACAATTGCCGTGTATTTTGCCTTGAGTACCGCTGATGTGTGCACCACTTTGTTGTAACAGAACAGGATCCACTGCTCTAAAGGAACTCCAGACACTGGCATGTAAATCCCACCCACCACTAAGTCTATACTAGGATCAGCTAATAATCCTAGTGTAGAGACACCACCAATAGCAGCCACTCCTCCAGTTTGTACCAAATTCCACTGCTGTAGCGGCTGTGGTGAAGGAGTACCACTACCATGCAAGGGAGAAAGTATGAGAGAAGGAGATGTCGTACTACAAGAGCGAAAGGGTGATACTGGCAACTGCAGGTGGGCTTGGACAGAGCGGACGGGGTGGGACTCTGCATGGCAGGAACTGTAGCAACACCCTAGCACTTACGTATTAGCTACATTTCCTCCCTAGCTACTAAAGAAGTTACTACCATTGGCATTCTGGGACCTTGCTCTTGTGGTTCTCTTTGTTGCTATGTCATTGTAGTCGCTGTGGTGATGACGGAGTTGATGAAGATTCCCTTGAATTGGCCACCCGCTAGCAACCCTAACCTCCACCGAGATGTATTGACATATTAAGTACATACGCCGCTCTGAAACCTCAATAATTGAATATCATCGATCCTTTGCATCACTTTCCTTTTGCTATACTTACTTAATCTGGAAGGGCGAACGCCTGCAATCAACCTTTCCCTCACCGATCCCCACCACCACAAGAGTTCAGCGCCCACAACGATGCCTTCCCTTCCCAAGACAATGGCTACCACGATGCGAGATACCCGCCCCATTCCTGCTCCCTTTGTACTGAAGCTAACGTTGCTAACCGTACGCGTAGCCATCCCGAAGCCACCCTCTACATTGCTCGTAATGCTCGCCGGCTCCATCATTATCGCGGATAACCACTACTGACTATGGCGCAATGATCGAAATATGAGGAGAGGTTAGAGAGTACAGCCGTACCTGCAGCGCGTAGCTTAAGGAAGGTCGGGGGTGATGCGGAGGATGGAGAGTACAGTCGTGCCCGAAAGACGTATCTTGAAAGCCTCGCTTTCATAACTCTATGACCGTAGCTGCTAGTGAGTTATCTTTTGCATCCTTATTTGGTGCATACATGCTGGGTCACCAAGTCGAACCGCTGGAGCTATGGTATTTGGTGGTTGGTTGCTGAAGGCTAAATGAGATTAAAACAGAAACTGTAGTGACTACCTACTTAAGTAGGTGTTTAACTGGTTTTACTAACAAAAATAGATCGGGAAGATCAAAGTTGACTGGTAACCCTCAAAAGAGACTGTTCGGAGACTAGGCCCAACGTTATTGGTGCCGGATGTTGGACAAAATTAGATACAAAAAATAATAGGTATGCAAGAAACTGTCTATCGGTGATGTGGTATACCGTGCAGAAATGTCTGAGCGCGTGGGGTGCCGTGAAACCGGCGAGCTTGCCCGTTTGATATAGAAGCACACACCCTGTGCGCTCTTGCAGATGAATGCATCATATTTGGTCTCGCACAGCTTGTTACACAAATTGCTGATTGTGCTTGCAGCAAACAACAAATAGCTAGCCAAACGTCTCAAGCTACGTCATCGTCTGCAGAATGTTTCAGCTCAGACAACAGCCTGTGAGCGTTTGGTGATGCGCTGGAATTCATATGGGTGTCGGTGGAGGCTCAGTTGCGGTTGGACGGGGAATTACTGTACTGAGTTTCAAGGTTCGTACGTCACGCATCTCGGAGGATCCGTCCGAAGAGATTTCATTGCGGTTCTTGGGCATTCGATATTGAAAAAAAAAATCGAAATATCGTACGAACCTTGACGCTCGGTACAGTATGTTTGAAACCGGTAGACCTGTTATACTTGTCATCTGACAGATCTTCTAGTACTGTACTGATCACTATGATTCAGGCGTCAACAGTCAGACGGGTGGGGGTATCCGTCCGGCGCTTTTTTCGTCTCGGTCAGCGTCAGTTTGACGCCGTCCGAGCTGCAAAAGTTGTCAGCATCCAGCTTACAGTTTATAAAAGTCAGTTTGATGAGTTTGTTTTTGTACACTTAGAAAAACGAAATTCTCAACTTTGAAGTATCCTACCCCATTCTGGCCCGAATGGTCTGAGCACCATCGCCCATTGTCCCCCAAATACTCGTATTCTCATAGTCAGCACCAGAGTGACCGGCCATGTACCTTGACGTCCGCCTCTACTGAATCGACTTTCATCTTTTCAGTTTATCACCCGCTCAGCGAAAGCTAGAAAGTTCCCAAATTTAAGCATACATAAAGGTGGTGCATGACGTCTCTTTTTGGTCTGTTCGCATTTAAATTAGTCGGGTTAATTTCAAATGTCAAAGGCTTCCGCGTACGTCAAGGTTTGCTTAGCTCACTCAATTATGTACTCTGAAGTTCGAAGTGAAGCATTGGCTATTAATTATCGCGCGTCTAGATTTGAAAGTAGCTTCGAGATTGCGAGGTTTATAGAAACCGGTGAGATTGAGTTGGTAGAGGAAGAGTGAATTTATGATCTTGAGTGAAAGAAGCGAGTGATGACATGTGAGAAATCCCGAAAGCAGTACTGAAGAAGTCTAGGGATCACCCCAACGATCTCATCTTATCGGTCTCCATATAAATCTTAACACAAGCCCTTGACCTAATCTTTGAGGGTTCAAACCTAAGTCTAGAAGTCAAAAAAGGCAAAGCGCACCCGCAGTAAGCCCTAACGTCCGGGGCGTGGCGAATACCCACAGCCAAACCCATACAAATGTCGATGTCAGCCTTTCGACCATAACCACTACCCATGCCACATAAGTCTAGGTATGAGTTAAAGTATCCCAGGGCATTGTGTTTTGCTTAATTGGAAAAGCCTCAGTGTGCTAGGTGTAAAGAAATAATGCTGTTATGCTTTCCTCATAAGATTACAGCCACGCTTTTATATAGGAGATTATCGACCCAAGCAGAGCAAATGGGGCAGCTGTTTAGAAACAGCAAGACTCTGTATGGTGATCATACACGAGGAGTGCTATTTGTTCTCTCTCGTAACTGGCCATGCGCTGTTCACTCTGTGGCTGATGGAGCATGGGTGATTTGTATCGAGAGAGGGCTTTTCCCCCCAACTGTGCCATCCCCTGCACTGATGGCTGCCTGATTACTATTTTCTGTTGGCAAAATAAAGTCCAAGGAATTATTGTTTAGGTACAGCCAGCCTCTTTGTCTCTCTTCTCTGTTGTAGAATACTACCCCAAAAGCTCGGAGTATGGCGTGGAGCCGTGTGTAATAGCTGCGCCATGGGTAATCACCACGCCCCGGACGTTAATCCCCCAAAATGACCTTTACCTTCAAAATATCAGACACCGTCCAGAAACCACCTGCAACTTCTTCGTTGGTTCAATTCCGAGGACCCAGGCTAGCCCTTCTCCACCTGCTTAGGATTTCCAGCGAACTCGAGATCAGTGTCATCAAGCAAGTCATTTAGGACCTACATCTCGATGCTTCCTCTTATCCAACGTTTACGAAGGGTTGATCAATTGCAGGTGGTGCTGATAAGACAGTTTTTCGTAGGTTACAGATCTACGGGCCGGTCTATAGATAATTTCAAATAACACTAAAGCTATCATATCAAGAAAAATCGTCCAGGGATGCGGCAGAAAGACATGCCAAACGTGTCTCCAGCGGGTGTTGTAGGTGGAATATCACTGGAAACCCCAGACCTTTGGATCTAACCGGGCGGTTGGTCCAACCGCTTGGGAACATTGCACGTCTTGATCCCCCAATTTAGGAGTACTATGTGCTATCGCTATAGTTAGGGTTATTGAGAAGGTTGACATCACGTCAAGACAAGCAGAACTCTCTTTCTATCTAGTCCTTTACCTAGACCTTCCTAACATCTCTTCCCATTCCCCATTTTTCACGCATCTCCCCCCCCCATTCTCTCCTTTCACCCCTGCGACCAATTCACAACTTCAGTACTACATGGTACATATTTGCTCCATTTCACCATATTTACCTGTGCCGACCATTCTCTCGCAACCCGAACTTTCCACTTCCTCCCTCGTTGGAACTAGCACCGCCCGCACCCGCAATCAGCGCAGTTTTGATACCTAACGCACACCCAATTGAGTTCGGCCTCGACCAGTCCAGCGGAATTCAGAAATGCAAGTCCAGCCTCTCAAGACTCAGCTTGCCGATACCAAAAGCCAACAACAAGCGGCGACGACGGATTTCTGGTCGCGCGCGCGCCAAGCTCGGCCAGATCTTTGCCAACACAGGCAGGCGAAGAGGCGATCGTCGATCGTTCGGTCGTCGGGGAAAGTGTGTACCACTCCGAGATCGAACACGCGGCGGCGAATCTTGGGAACCCTGTAGTGTCATTGAGGGAACGACGAGAGATTGTCGGTGGGATGGGGTGGGCGGGTATCTACCTCTGTCTGCTTCTTCGACAATAGTCTGATCTGACACTTTATCCTCCTTTCACGCCACTCGTTGCAATCGTCCACACCACCCAGGACTTTCTATTTGAACAATGGGTGCATAATTATGGGACGAAAAGAGGAGGAGACAGAAGGAAGTGTCTTGAAGTCTGATGTCGAAGTGAAGATGTCTTTGTGCCCGACGGATTCCCTGGAGGATAATAAGGGATGCTTTCTTTTGTTAGGGTAGTAGGTGGGGAGTCACGGCTTGCTTGGCTGTTAGGTAAAAGTATGCTATGCCGCAAGCGGCCGAATGTAATATGATTACAAACAAGCACTTTCTTCAGAGATAATGATGATATCCAGTATCTATACAACAGCCCCTCGCAGCTCACAAAAGTAATAATAGCTAAGACTAGTGATATAAAACGCCAGGCAGTGATGCAACCAAACAAACAAAACAACACAAGGTGGGAAAAAACGGCTGCAGATGAAAAACACAAATTGAAAAGCCCCAAAAAAGAAATAGCCCGGTATCCAATACTCCCAAGAAAGTGCCCACAGGGCGATATAAAAAAAACCCCAACCGATATCCCAAAACACCTAAGAAAAGAAACCACCCACCTCCCTACTCGACCTGGGATTTAACAACATAATTCTCCAGCCCGCTCCCGCACATCCCCAGCACCTCCTCGAGCGGGCGTCTCCACACCGTGTTCTGCACAAGCCTAAACGCATTCTCCTTACCTCTACACACAATCGCCATCTGCGCCTTTTTCCCCTCTCTAACCACCACCTCCGCCTTCGAAACACAGCACATTCTTATTGCCGCATCAAGATCCTTCATTGCTGCGTGCGCAGTATCCCGCCAATCCGCTGGGAGGTCGTTGGAGAGGAAGAGGATTAGGATGAAGTCTGGGTTGATATCAGATTCTGGGTCGCGTGGAGGGACAGGGATGACGACGGAGAAGGTCGTGGGGGGAGGAAGGGGACGGAAGTAGTCAGTGAGGGTTTTGGCGGGGGTGGGAGTGTAGGAGTGGTTTTGGGTGTAGTGTGTTGGGGCGGGCCGGTTCGGGGTTGGGGCTTGCCCTTGGATCCCGGGTCCTGCATTGCCGTGTGGTTTTGTCTCCATATTTTGCAGTTGCGGTGCTGTTTCTTCGGATGGATTCTCTTCCCCGGCGACAATTTCGACCAGCCGGCCTTTGCCTGCATTGAGTGGTGCCGGTTTCCTGGTACAAGACAAGGGAGAGGATGACCGAGCGGCAGACTGCGAGGTCTTCTCTTGTGTATCTTCTGGTTCCACCTCCTTGCGTGATGGTTTCGTCTTCTTGCTCCTCTTTTTTGATGGCGACTTTTGTAGCAACGGCGGGAGTTCTACTTCATCTTCCTCAAGCTGTGTAGAATTCGAATGCATGCCAGTATCTAGCACGGGATCAGACACAGCTCGTACGACTGTCTGATCCTGTTCTGCCTCCAGTTCTGCCGCAACTTCTGCGTCCGACCCAAAGATATCTGCAAGATCTTCAATATCTTCCGGAAGGACAGAAGGCAGATTAGATGGTAAAGCAGTACCCATCCGCATGATCTGGGATAGGCCCAAAACAGCACTTTCCCCGGCAGGAGACGATTCCCGAGTGCGGATCTCTGCCCAGGGGACGTCTTCATCGAAGAGGGAGGGAGACTCGGCACGATTTTTTGTTGGGGGTGGTGGGCTTTCTCCTGGCAGCGGAGGAACCTCTCGTGGCGTTTCCTCTGCTTTCGAAATAAGCTTGGTTGGTGGGACTGTAGACGATCCTCTGGTGGTATAAAACGACCCTTCTTTGGTTTCTTCCTCTTCCTCTTCCTCCTCCTCCGTGGACTGGTCCCAGATAGCTTCGGAACTACACCGTGTCCTTGGCTTCGAGTTTTCCCAGTCGCTATAATCGGCTGTGGCTTTGTTCTTCAGCCTATTTTGGACCTGCGGAGGCCCGGCATCCTCCGAAGATGTGAGTGGCGCCAACTCCAGTTCTTGTTGCTCGGGTGTCGCTGATGCGAACAGAGATTTATCGGCCGCCGGTTCTGGGCCGGGGAGCTTGGTGTTCTGAGTCTGTGCAGGCCCGGCTCCAGGCTGTTCCTGACCGGGTGTGGCAGACGCGTCAAATAATGCCGCTTCGGGCTGCAGCGCGGGGCCTACCTCCTCCCTGCACCTATTCTTCTGTTTCGTCCGTTCCGTCAGCTCGGGTGGCGGAGATGAAAACAACAATCTACCAGCCACGGGCTCTGACCCGACGATCCGGCTCTGTTCAGGCCTGGCCTCGGGCTGCTGTTCCGACTCGGGTACCGTTTCTTGCGCGTTTACCTCTTCCTGGCGCTTTCTCTTCTTCCTTGTCCTCTTAGGTTGCTCGGGCAGCAGGGATGCAAACAAAGCTTTATCGGCCGGGGGCCCAGACCCGGACAGCTCTATGGTCTGGGTCTGTGCAGGTTCGGACCCATGTTGCCGTTCCAGCTCGGGTGCCGCTTCTAGCAGCGACTCATTTGCCTCCTCCTCGCTTTTCGTCCCGCTCTTCTTCCTCGGCCTTCCCGGCGCCGATCTCTTTGTATCTCCCTCCAACGCCCTCTCCTCTTCCCTCCTCCTCCTCCTCCCCGGCTGCTCCGATTGCGATATCGCGCGCACTTGCAATTTCCTCCTCTTCCGCGGCAGGTCAGGCTCCGGTTCTCTCTGCGGCTCCCCTTCCACATCCACCCAGAACAGCTCCTCATCTCCAACCTCCTCCTCCTTGCCTCCACGCTTTCTCTCCCGAGCCTCCCGCTCCACTGCTTTCTTCCGCCTCTTCCGCTCCCTCGCCCTAAAGTTCCGCTCCCTAATCACATCCTTCTGTCGCTCCGCTTTCGACTTCGGCTTCTTTGTGGCGATGCTGGGGGCTGCGTTTGGGGGTCTGTATTATTAGCTTGTAGCATGGAGCGCGGAGGCCGGGGGAGGGGGGGTTACGATTCCATTATGTTGATGTGTCGGGAGGGAAGACGCGGTGGGCGGGACGCGTTAAGGAGTGTATACAGAAGTGGGGCGGCGGTCTGTGCGCTTGTGTTCCAGAAACCTGGTTTCGTCTCACTTATGCACCACTTCACCAAGGATTATGTACGATACCCGTGATAGCTGAACCAAAATAGTGTTTACGTATACTTGTATATCCCCTCACCCAAAACCCCATCCCCCTCCTCCACCCACTTAACCCCCTCCTTCGCCCACCTCCACCGACAATACGCTCGTAGCTCTTTATCCTTGGGCACGACCCTCCTCCACTCCTCCTCCTCCTCCTCCTCCTCCCCCCCATCCGGCGTACCCCGGAGCCGGTCTCTACAGAAGATGCGCCAGCTATCCAGCGCATACGCGCCCACACCTGGGAGGTGTGCAATCTCCCACTTGAGTTTTTGAGGCACGCCACAAGGTTCCCTCCCAGATATCGGGAACGGCTTGGTATCTTTCGGGGGGTAATTATACAGCACTGTATCCGCACCGTCGGAAGATGGTGGGTTCAGAATCCATTCTTTCGCCATTTTTATCATTCGATCTGCGCGGATGCGGAAGAGTCCGAGGGGCTGCATAAAGTCTTCTAGTTCGTTTTGGGGGGCGACAGAGAGTGCTTCGGGGGTGGGGTAGAGGGTGAGGAATTTTTCGAGCAAGGGTCGAGCGACGGAACCCTTGGTGCGGTTGAGGAAGGTTGTGGCTATGAGGAGGTGGAACTTTGGATGTTAACTACTGTATCACGGAAAGAGCTGATAGGTGGCTAACCGGTTTTTCCAATAGTTCTTCCTGCACCAACCCGAACTTGTCGGAGGAGAATGGAGGCCACGGCATTATTGATACACCCTTTGGTGCACGCCCTGTTCCCTTCGTCTCGGTAGCCCCAGAGAAATAAGGGGACGTAATCGACTCCTTCCTTGTCCTTGTGCGCTTCGGCCCATCTTCAGAGGGAGTCGGCGTGGGGAAGTGAGGAGAGACTGATTCGGATTTCCTAGTGACCTTTCTCCGCTTACTAGGCGGCGGCGGAGAAGCCTCAAATTTCGCCTCAATAATATTCGGCGATACGACGATTTCAGAAAGCGGTTCGTCAGGCCCAGCATCCGCAATTGCATCTCCCTTCCTTGTCTTTGTCCTGAACGCGTAGGGAGAAGCCTCAGGCTCAGTCCTTAACCCACGTCTAACCGGGGTAGACTCTTCTTGCGCTGCATCCAGCTCTCGCCGCTTTTTAGCGGAACTCCGAGTATCGTAAACTTTCGTTTCGGCGGGCTTCTTGGTGGGCGTCTCAACGACCACCACCGGCGTGATACTTGTGCGCTTCCTTTTCCTTTCCATAGAATTTCGGGTACCGGCGCTAGGTGGTGGCGTGAGAAAGGCATCTGAAGGGATGTCTGTGGTCTTGAGGGGTTCTAATGGCGGATGTATCTCCTTGTTCGAGGGCCCGGGGTCAATGACAACGATTGTATCTGAAGGTTCCTATGAGCTTGTTAGTCGCTGCCAATGATTCGGAATGAGGACATTGGTACCTCACTCTCGCGGATCTCATCCTCGACCTGCTTCTGATCGGTTGATTGATTAGCGGTACCTTCATCCTCTTTCTGATCCGCATCCTCCCAGCCGTCACCCTCGACCTGCTTCTGATCACTTAGTTGATTAGCGGTACCTTCATCCTCATTTTGACCCGCCACATCCTCCCAGCCATCACCCTTATCCTCTCGCGTATCCCCATCCTGATCCCCCGTATTTTCTCCCTCTTCCGCGACAGTAGAGCCCTCCTTCTCCACCTCCTCATCACCAACCTCGTCCTCCGGCGCTCCATTCCCGGATATCTTCGACTCGTCACGCTTCCCGGCCCGCAGTTGCTCCTCTCGCCGCCGCCTGACCTTTTTCTTCCGTCTAATTCGTATCCCCGGAACTCCTGAAGTCGTCATTCCCGCCATTTCTGTCCTCAGCTGCTGGCGGGGCGAATTACGGCAATGGAGTCAGGTGGTGGTATGCACTTCAACTTCTGCTTTTCGCGGTGCGATGTAGCTACGTCGGGACAATGGTAGTGAGTGTTCTAAGCTATACAGCAGGATGGGTTGGCGTTCTGAAGGACTGTGAGGTTCGGCGGGCGATAAAATTGCAAACTTTGTAGGCGGGGGATGTGGGGAGGTTGAGCAGGATTAAAAGGTGCCAGGATGGAATCGCCCCGCATCCGCCGCTAAAGCAGAGTAGCCGCATTTATAACTTGGGGCAACCACGCTTAACCGAATATCGTTACGAACCAATAGCATGATCTCATTATTACAACCTCCAAGGACTACACGGTATTAAAAAACAACCCAAAAAGAAACTTAGAAGCCAATGCCATCTATGCCAAACAAAAATACCAAACTACTCATAAGGAATAATACTCCCGCCCTGATTCCGCAACTTCGCTCTTTCCAGCGCACTCAACTGCTGGGTTTGTGATGGTGCTCCCGACGGACTCAAGGGTCCACCAGAAGAGAACGAGCCTTGACGACTAAGAGGTCTTGGGCTGTGCCTTCCGATATTCAACGGCTGAATGCCCACCGGTGTCGCAGCTCTGGAACCCGTCCTACTTCTTCTCCCCATATCCAGCGGTCGGGGCGTTGACCCCCGAGATGAACCCCCGGTAGCCTTTGCATGCTTCAGTCCATCCAATACCATTTCCAAGTTTCCAATAACAATGCCTTTCTCAGCGTTCCAAGTGTCGATGCGTTCCTTCAGCTCGCAATCCACTATTTCATCTTCTTTCCTCGCCTGCTCCTCGTCCTCGGTAGTTTCTCCCTTCTCCGCGACTGTCAATTCGTGTCGAGCTGCATTCCCTACCAGCAATGTGACATGGTGAACTTTCATCAAATTTTCCCCAGTTTGCAAACAACTCTTCAGCGTCGCGTGAGCGCGCGACAACTCCTCCTTCAATTGTACCTGATCCCCCTTATAGTCACTGGGCGGTCCAGGAAGCTGAGATAGTATGTTGTTGATCTCCTTCGTAATAGCATCGATGTAGGCTGAATCGCGCTCCAGGCCAGCACCGACGTAGCGCTCAATCAAGGAGATCAGTGCTTGGGACCGGGAAAGCTTTTGGTGGGCGGCATCAATCACACTGTTGCCATCGTTAGCCAATCGTATAGAACAAGGGAAAGAGACACATACAGCTTCTTTTCGCTCTCATCGAAATACTTAATCATGCTCATGACTTTCTTGAGATCACCCCTTATCCTCAATGGTTCAGTAACCGTCCGTCTAAATTTCCTGTCTCTCGCCAATATCGCCTCATGCACTTTAGCATGTCGTCTCTCCACAATCCCATCAATCCTGACCAACATCTGGAGCACACTCTCCAGCTCCGGGCGTCCATCGGCACACCATCTGTCCCTCCCTGTCACAGCAATAGCCAGCAGTTCCCCACTGGCCTTGAAATGCATATCCATAACCTCCTTGATTCCCTCCTGCAGCTTGTTGTAAACGGGCTCGAACACTTCCTTTACATATCTGTTGTATTCAGCCGTTTCATCCGCCTTCCGGATCTTCTCTTCCTTCTTCGCAAACTCATCGTCCATTGCCCCAATGTCGCCATATCCAATCTGATTGTCTGCAAAGAGCCCGTCAACGAAATCTTGGTGTTCGTCTTGTCTTGTCTTCCGATCATTTTCAAGCTTCTTTCGCATCGGAGCCTCGCTTTTTTCAAACGCTTCGGCGGCAGCCTCGATGAAAGAGAAGTCTTCCCCAATTTCGGTAAGTTTTTTCTTCATCTCCTCTAGAACTGGACTCTTCTCCCTCTTTGCACCCTTAGGAGCCAACAGCCGTGTCAGACCCGCCGTTATCATTCGAGAAGTAACCAACGGTGCCGGAGCTGGGACTGGAGTTTCCGGTTCTTCTTCCGATACCTCCTCGTCAGCACCCATAGAAGGAAAGTAGTCATCGGAAGCCTTCTCCTCCACCGGCAAAAATGTCTCGTCCCTCCTGGTCGGCAGTGGTGCCGTGCTATAGATGCCCATTCCTTCAATGGATGTCCCCGCCCTACGAGGAGGTCCAAATCCAGGACGAACTTCCATAAAAGATTGAGGTCTATTAGAACCAGAAATAGCTTCAGGTCTAAATGGTGCATATCCTTCGCCCGCTTTATGGCTGCCATCAGCGGTAGGAACCTTATCGTACTCAGAAAACGACTTTCGTCGCGGGCTCTGGCTAACAAACGTAGCTGGGTTGTAGGGCACGTACGCTGGTTTCTGGGTGTTTGGTGGTGAGGGTGATGCCTTCGGAGAGTTTGGCTTGTACAATGGTTGTGGGGGGCTAAACGGCACATAGGTTTCAGTGCCGGAGGTCTGTGGAGTAGTTGGACGAAAGGGTTTGTATGGTGCCGTAGAAACGGACGATACCGGGCTTGTCGCTGTAGCAGGTTCATCATAAATTGGCTCTGACTGAACAGGCTTGTGATCAATTGGCTTCGATTGAACAGACCCGTCGTAAACTGGCTCCGCCTGCACAGGCTCATGATAAACTGGCTCCGTTTGCACAGGCTCGTGATAAACTGGCTCCGCCTGCACAGGCTCCTGGTGGGCAGCAGGTTCTAATGCAGGGCTCGGCTCCTTCACGGGTTGGTGGTAAACCGGCTCTACACCCATAGGCTCATGGTAAACGATGGGTTCCGTCTTCACATGTTCTTGATGCGTCACGGGCACCGCCTGAATTGGTTCATGGTATACCACCGGCTCCGACTGGACAGGTTGTTGTTGATGTTCACCAGCGGAGGCATGCGCCCCACTATCAATCTGATTCGACGAAGCCGCGGGCGCATGAACACGATCAACTATACTCCCCTGCCGACTTGGAGGTTCTCCAATAGCGAGTGGATACCGTTGCCCACGAACGAAATACTCCTGTTCCATAAACTCCTTGAAGATCTTGAGTTTCTCTCCATCTGTTTCTGCAGCCGCTTCCGCCTCTATCATGACGATGAATCGCGATATAGACTCCTGATAGAAGGGGTCCAGTTCTTGGAGTCGCTCTATCGTTGCATCTTCCTCGGATTGTTGCTCCTGTCTTACCGCCCCATCCAACTGGTGGTTATCCGGGGCACTCTGCACAGCAGCCTGTACAGGTTCGGTATAGACCACAGGTTCGATATTGACCACAGGTTCGGTATAGACAACAGGTTCGGTATAGACTGCAGATTCGGTATTGACCATAGGTTCGGTATACACGACAGATTCAGTATAGACTAGAGGTTCTGAAACAGGTGGTTGTTGCATTGCAATTGGAGGTGGGACAACAGCAGATGTATCTGGATTAGGAACCGATTGCTCTTGTTGGGTCGCAGGAGCCTGGACGGAAGTACTGTATCCAACATCCATTTGGTACTGTGCAGTCGTATTGGGTGGTATAGCTGCGACGCTCTCGACAGTGGGAGGTTGGTAGCCCACCACAGGTCCCTTCTCTGTCGGCTGCTGGTGCTGCGGAACATGGTCCATCTGCGCAACAACGTGGGAATCTCCGATCGGCTTTTGCTCTTGGTGGTGGTGAGTCAAGTCTGTAGGGGCATTCTGTACATTTGGCTCGAACTGGATAGGTTTTGGCTCCTCGGTCTGATAATAGCCCCCAAATTGATCCCAGCTATCCAGAGGCCCACCGGCAAAAACCGAAGCACTCGTCAAACCGGAGCCCAAATGTTTCTGAGGTTCTTGAACAGACGGAGAGGCTGGTTTAGGCGGAGGAATTGGAACTTGCGCTTGGGTCAAAGGTGGGGGAGGTGTAGCAGTTGCTGCAGTATAAATTTGCTGTGATAGCTGAGGTTGAAACTGCGGAAGAGGGGGCGGAGTAGGACGGCTTTGCGGTTCGGTCTGAAACAATGGCTGTGTTGTAGGTGGAGAAGCAGAGGTTGCATCGGTATAGATCTGCTGTGAAGGCTGGGGGGGCTGAAACTGTGGGAGAGGCGGTGGGGTAGGACGACTCTGAGATCCGCTCTGGAAGAAAGGCACTGGCACGGGTGGAGGCGTACTACTTGCTGCAGTGTGTATCTGCTGGGAAAACTGCTGTTGGAACAGAGGGAGAGGAGGTGGTGTCGGCCTATTTTGTTCACCCTGGGATATGAGGTTTGCCGGAGGGTATTGGTAGCTACTGACCGACGCTGAAGCACTAGGTTGTGTGGGCTGTGTCGGTGGCGGCGTCGGCCGGCTCTCCTGCTGACCCTGAAAAACATTCTTCAACGGAGAACCAGGCGGAGGAGTTGCAGATGCAGTCGTCGCTGTATAAATTTGCTGGGAAAACTGCTGTTGAAATTGAGCAGTTGGCCGACTTTGCTGTTCACCCTGTGACCATTTGGCTGCCGTAGCCTGGGTATATGGATACTCTGTAGTCGATGAGGTGGACTGGGTGTACGGATAATCCTTGGCTGGACCCGAAGACACTGTAGCTGGTGGAGGAGTCGGAGTTGATACTGCTTGGTTGATACGCCCATAAACGCCGTCGGCCGAAAATGTCGGGCTTGAGGTCGGTTGGGATATGGGCGGCGTTTGTATCTGCTGGGCTTGCGGGGGCGGTGGAGTTGAAGAATAGGATTGTTGTTGCTGTAGATGGTTGAATTGATAAGGCTTTTGGTTGTATGTCTGGAATATCAGATCAGCACACTACCCAAACATGCATCCTACATTTACAAAATTTACATTATCACCACTACCGGTGGCCGGCGCATAACTGTTTGTAGGACTAGTGGTCGAGGGTCCTTGTGAATAATAATCGCTGGGACGCTGTTGTTGTTGCGGGGGTGCTTGTGGCTGCTGGCTTTGATATTGCTGGGTTTCGTTTGAGTCCCATCGACCATGAGATGTGCCATACTGTGCAGAAGGAGGCGGAGGTGGTAGCGGCGGAGGAGCACCTTGTGATTGCTGCTGTTGATATTGATAGACTGGTTGATGCTGATGGGTCGTTGGGGGTGGGGGAGGCGGAGGGGGCGGAGGAACATGTGCTTGGTTTTGATGTTGATACTGAAGAGGTGGAGGCGGCGGCGCTGGTTGACCAGTGGCATGTGGGCCATAATTGTGCGGACTCATATATTGCTGGTGCACA
>Ga0307512_10000623_pt1 | contig 52499 bp, 32 predicted proteins | sample 14_EM_MG_FD_200267 | JGI IMG/M metagenome (GOLD analysis project Ga0307512, IMG submission 200267) | Populus trichocarpa ectomycorrhiza microbial communities from riparian zone in the Pacific Northwest, United States - 14_EM | ecosystem: Host-associated > Plants > Roots > Unclassified | place...
ATGTTGTATCCTTCTCTCTCCACATACGGTTCTTGCAACATCACAACATCAGCCCCCCAAACAATTCCTGTTTCCAACGCTCCCATAGTCGCCTCATACCCCCTTCCACCGTTATGCATTACGCATTTCACCATGACTTCATGGGGGATTCTTGGGTCCCTGCGTTAGAAGATTCTCCTTCCGTCTCTTGGGTCGTTACGACCTGGACTTCCAGTTCCTTAACATTTCGCTCATCATCCTGAGCCATCTCTTCCGCATCTGCAGTCGACGGTCCCCCATCCTCTGTACGATACGGTTCCTTTTGTTGATCCGTTGTAATATTTCGATGTTCCCCCTCTCTCTCCTTCCAGGTACGTCTTTCCTCTCTCGCAACTTTAATAGCCTCCTGCTTCTTAACACAACAGTTGGCCTTCGCGATATGGTTTCCCTTGCAGTTGACGCACTTGTCGACATTATGGGCGCAGTTCTGTCCTGCATTAGCCTTGCAACCTACCATGTTGCACTTATGATCCTTCGTTAGATGTCTCCCCACGCACAATATGCACGCCGGCATCTTCAAAGATCCACATTCCGCATCAACATGTCCCCATCTGCTGCACACGCCACAAAAGGAATCTGGTCCGGCATTCACGAACTTCTCCACATCACACTTCACTCCTGCCGCCCTCAGACCCCCCTTCAAAACTTTTTCGGCCATTTTACTTCCCTTGACCGCAAACACAACCGAAGATGCTTTCTTTCCTTCCGCCTTCTTCTTCTGTACATCTTTCGGTCCTCCAATCCAGTTGAAGGCGAGGGGCAACACCACCCCCTCGTTCTCAGCCTGTAATTCCTGCCTCAATTTTTCAAGTCCACCTCCCGTCTTCTTTCCCAAATACCTATCAAAATTGACGCCATGCATTTTCACTCTCTCCCAGAGTTCATTCGTTTCGATGTCCACAATTCCTGCGTCCACCATTCTCGCTGCTTTCATCACTATTTCCCTATACCGAATCAACATTTCGGCCATTGCTGCAGGGGTCGTGATTGTTGACAAGCATCCCCGGGTGTTCTTCGTAACTCCCTGAATGCGAACAACATGTGGGACCTTTGCCTCAAAAAGTGCTCTATTCACTTCTGACGAAATGTCCAAATCTTTCTTCTGAGACAGGGGAAGGCCATTATCCCTCTTAAAGGTGACTCTCCTCTTCTCCATCGAATTTTGTCCTGGGGGGACCGGCTTCATCTCCTCTTTCTTTTGTTGCCTCTTCACGTCAACAAAACCATCCCCCTTCTTCTTCTGCTGCTGTCCCGATTGTTGTTGTTGTTGTCGCTGTTCGGGTTGCTTTTTCGGTGGTGGAGGCGCGGCCGCCCTCTGCACCCACGTTTCCTTCTTCTTTGCTTCCGGCTTCTTAACTTCCGGTTTCTTAACTTCTGGCTTCTTAACCTCTGGCCTTTTTCCTCCGACCTTTGGTCCCTTTGGTACCGCCTTTACCTCCGGTTTTGCTACCTCTTTCTTTTTCTGTTGTGGCACCGCTGGCGCCACCGGTTTCTTCTTCAGGATTGTAACCTGCCCCGCCTCCAGACGCGGAAACTCCTGTCTAACTCCTCCGGGTGGTATAACCGGTGCGTGCCTGGATTGCTCCAACCGCTGCTCATCCACCTCCATCTCAGCCCTGATGACTCTTTCCACCTTCTTATTTTCCTCCACAGAAAAAGTCGCTCCTGGCTCAAACTCAACATCGCTCATCTCTTCCTCCTCAGGGGTGGCTTCTACCTGTTTCCCCCTTCGGATTTCATCCTTCTTCCGGCTTTCTTCCGCCATATCCTCAAACCTCTTAACCACCCTATCAGTCAATTGGTCCACCATCTTTTCCATGCAAGCACTCATTGCATTTTCAATCGTTTTAGCCATATTAACCGGGGCTAACTTGGCCACCTTTTTCTCAATCTTCTCCAACCTCTGGTCGAGTTTTTCCGCCCTCTCCTCTTCATACTCCCTACTCAACTCAACCTCGGTCAAAATCTTTTCCGACGTCCTACGGTTAGCGGTAACCCCCGCGTCCGTATGATTTTGTCTCGCTGCCATAAACTCTGCCTGCTTTAGGCACCACTCATGATATCGCTCATCATGCAACTCATGCGTGGCCAAATAATCCCTTAGCCCATTAGTGTTCCGAAGATACTCACCAATAAAAGCTTCCAGATTAACTGGCCCATTCTCATTCGTCAACGACTCTGCAGGCTTGGCCCAATCGGCCTCCAACTTTTTCCTGCTTGGCGTCTGCGGCATATTAGGGATTGGTTGATCGGGCATTACCGGCCTCTTTCCCCCCTTCCCCTTATTGCGCTTTTTTCCCTTCTTCGTTGGCGTCATGTAGACCTCATCGTCTCTCCACTCCACCTCGGTCATCGTGTCATCTTCGTTATCGCTGCTGTCGCTGATTTCGAATTTTCTCGGAATGGGTGTGTAGACTTTCCGGGTCGCTTCCATTCCCCCCTCCTCTTCTGCGCCTTGACTAGTATTTTCCTCCGACTGAATATACCTACGCACAATAATTCCGGCGCTCGCCCTGGGAGTCGAAAAAGGATCCTGGGGGATGGCGCTCGGAGGTAGCCCCAAAAGACTTCCCTCATAATTTGTCGTTGTCTGAGAAGGTAAAACCTCCCTCGGTGTTTGCGACGGGAAGGAAATTTCGCTTCCCCCATAGCTCGTGGTGAGTGGTGGTGACAATGAGGAATCGTCGCTGGAAATTGTGTGAACGGCATGCCCACGCCTATTCCCATATTCATCAATAACTTCAGCCGTTCCCCAAATCGGCTCTATAACTTGACTCGGATGTCCCTCTGCCCTCACTTCGGCATTATGAATCCGTACTCCTTGATTGAATTGTTCTCTGGTCAAAGTAACTGCCGCCTGTTGTACTCCCAGATAATCACCTAACTCCTCCCGAGCGATCTCAGAAGTCGTAGCTGTTCCATCCGGATCAATAGCAAGCTGTCCGGTAATTGCGTTTTGTCTATCGAGCGCTTCCCCGATATGGCTACTGGAGGTAACAGAGGCTCCGGAGGTGGACTCCTCGGCCATCTTTTTCTCCAAATTCTGCTTCGCCTTCTTAAGGGACTCCTTAAGAGAAACGGTTGTCTTTCTAGCTCCGAAGAGACTCATTTTGGCTCCTAGGTAACTGAATTCGAAGAAAACAGCTGAAAACCGAAGCAAAAGTTTTCTGGCGATAATCGGTTTCATTGGACGATAAGGGTCTTGGCAAAACTAAAAGGTGGTGTGGTGTGTTACTTGTACTCCCTCACAATACCTGATGGCAATGGTAATGACAATTGCAATCTGATTTATAACTGAACAGGTAGAAAGTCGGATGTTGGAAAAACCAAACCTCCAACTCAGTTTTCTCAACAGAATATACAGCCAGCTTCCAATCAATTTAGGGTATAGGTGTACCAATTCGGTCTCAGGCTGCTGTTGGAGATGGTGGTGGTGGTAATAGTAATACTACTGGCAATGGTGATGGTACCAAAAGCACTTTGTCAACATGGTTGGCTACATCAATGTCAAAGGCAAAGCTTCTACAGCCTTTATATCTTCAAATGGGCAAAGCCCTCAGACACCTAGAGTTTTCAATCAAACCAAAGATTCCAATGGAAGTACTACTTTAACTACAGCATAGCTCACTTCAAAGTGGTTTCCAAAGTGACTCTCAAATCTGCTGTCAATTATGATACTGATTCAGCCTCTCAATCAGCCTCTTACATAAGCAACAATGTTGTTGGTCACAACTTCTGTGAATGATTATATGAGCAATAGCCAGTCCTAGCAGCAGTCATTACTAACTACTTTGTATTGTCTGCCAGCTGTATGTATATCCAACGTTGCACACACAAATAACGATGGATATAATCTGGACGACTATATACCATGTACTGTGCAAGGGTTGACAGAAATCTTGCTGCAACGTGATCATTAATGCATGTACATATAGTATGGTCTATAGTTGATCTGAACTTTTGTTAATATATTTTGTTTCCTGATACTTGTGTCTTTAACTAGATATAAAGAAATACACTCAACATTATCTTCCAATGCATGGAGTAGTTTATCAAAGTACTGAATAGGAAATAAAAGCCAGATTATAATAAAGACTAATAATAGTTGATAAATAGCTACAGGTTACAAAGATCAAAGTTGGTTTCTTCAGAATTTCAACTTTGCGTTGTATCCAAAATGCATATATCTTACACTGTAATTACTTTCTGTTACAGTGCAAATTTTCAAGACTGGGCAACATTATTTGATATATTCTCTTTCTCTATTGGGTTGAGAACATTACTTAGCTCATTCTTTTTTCTCGCGATCTGTATATTCTGCCTGAACTTGGGAAAATTCTCTTAATTTCCATCATACTACTGAAGGTAGTTAGTAATATCCTTGACAGTTTTCTCTGTTCAAGATGACAAGAAAAATTTATAACAATATCCAATGACAGTCAAGACTGGGTAAAGAGGTTATGTATTCTGATACGCCTGGATATGAAATATATTCAAATGTTCAGCTGTAAGAACTGATACTAGATACTACATTGCGTTACATATATTCTTCCTCTACCATAAAGAAATTTAGTTGTATGAATAGCATACAACACAAATATCAGGTTAAAGAAGTGTCTGATAGATATTAATCTTCTGTGCCACTTGTAAGTTATTTGAATAAGTCGAGTCCATTCTATTAAGTTCTTGTTTCTATTCTTTGGATCTGTTAACTTTACATAAACTGGTTATACATATTTAGTTGTTCAATCATAACTTATTACAAATTATAGAATGTATTATATCAGTTGAAGAAGTGTATATCTCCAATTGAGAAATTCTTGAACTAACCTAAACTTGAATGGAGATTTCAGATCTGGAGGATGAAACTATATTGGTAAATCGTTTCTTTAATAGTTATGCTTACTACCAAGTGTAAGATTCTCTTGTACTATTGTGAGTGGCATTCAAGTTAAGTAGACATAGTTGAAATGAGTTGGTAACAACAAACATTTCCAGTATCTTCAAATCAGAGGCAACAATTGGTATTTCATATAAGGAAGTTCTCTATCTAATCTGAATACTCAGTAATATAGCTGGCAACATCTGAATATTAGTACTGTATGATTGTGATAAGTACTAGTTGTTAAACTCAGTCCTTGTTGAGTATGTCATTATGTAGCTGAGGGTTGGGCTAGCAGCTACTAAATAAGCTGTGTGCAATCTGTGACTTGAACTCAATCAATCAATCATCTCGACAGGTTCATCCAACAATCGCGCTGTAGGTTCAGATGAATATTGTGTAATATGATAGTATAGGAGAAGAACAATCAACAATATCCTGCAATAGATATCTACCACTCGATTGATAATCTTACCACTTATTACACAATACTTTATTTCTCTCATTCATCGTTGGAACTGTATATCTACAATTCGCATTGTTTCTTCCATATTCTACTAAGTTGGCATGTGTACACTCATATCACTTTCAGTCTTGTATTTACTTATATATTTTATAAATAATATTGAGTTTTACCTGTTTTCAAGTCTCATCAGTATATGTCCTCACTGTGTGAAACTCTGTCCAATTCCAATACTTCAAAACTAATTCAATATGACTTACTCACTGTTACTTCATGGTACAAATAAGTCAGAAAGTGTAGTCAATTTCAATGTCATTCAGTTAAAGTATAGAGTCAAATATCTACTACATAAATATTTAATATATCCTACTAGCAGTGGAATGTTAAATAGAGATTAAAAATCACTCTAATTATCAGAGTAGAATTACAAAGGAAAAAATATACAGCAACCATTATCTTATCATTAAATAGTGCTATTATTCCATCAATTCCAAATGCTATTATGGCAGTTATTGCTAATATATATTGTTGGGAAAAGTACCAATAATACTACCCACTCTCACTCTGCAGATACATTAGCAAAATGTATAATGCTGTGGTAGCCACACCCACAACGCCCAGACACTCCTGTCAAGCTCACCAGTACTCTTAATTAATTCTAGATACTCTTACGCCATGCTGATGCTCAGCAATGCACACTCAAATGCTGCAGGAGGATTCTCAGGAGCACCTCAAACCACCATCAGCATTGAAAGTGCTTTCAACATTTCACAATATTCGACTTATAGGTTAGTCAAATTGCGGTGCAGCTGAGACCCCTGTGCAGGTCTGCAGGAGACCATGAGAGCAGCTGAGATTTCTGGGTAAGGTCTGCAGGAAACTTTAAAGTTGGTGCGGTATTCTCACAGAGGTGAATCTCAGGGTCCCATAACCCCAAGCAATTTGGTCGACCATTTTCATCTTTCTTTTACAATGGTGCTTCACAATCAAAAGAAGATTGGCTAGATCATTGTGTGGTAGAATTATTTATCTAAGTTGATCGATAAATATACCTGTGGTCAATCTGGCTGCAGATAGTGGACGAGTGGAGAAGGTGAGTGATCCCACGCTAGGTTCACATTTTGGACCATCACAACCTCCGACATGTTGTTGGGCTCCCACACTACACATAGTCATACCTAGCATTCTGGACGCCATGAGATGGGAGTCTACCCACGCAGAATGTATTCGAGTGATTATGCTAAACCCTGACAACCACTCCCAATGCAAAATCCAATAGCAAACCGGATTTGGCAAAACTGTAATTTATTACATTTTCAATAAGTGAAATCAAGAAAATGGGGTTATCCAAAAGCCTCATTCTGGACAGCCAAAAAAATTATCGGACTTTCACAAGTGACATCTTCAAGTACTAGTGTGGCACAACACATGTGCAACATTATGCGAAATGATGGCCGATTCTGGACCGAATTGCAGTATTCAATTGGTTGGGGATACACTCCATTCTCAGTAGTGGAGAGTATGTAGGTGTTGGTGTAAACCCGGTTTGAGACCAACCAATTGATCAAAACAGAAGGGGTGGGCTCGGTAGTATGCTTTGAAGTCAGTCTGGCAGTGGAGGAACAGGATGTAAACTGATGAAGATTACACCTCGATTGGATCCATGCCCAGCTACCAACTGTTCAACAAAAACTGGCTGCAGCTTCGGAAGATGCCAATCTTGAGCTAACCTTCAAAGGGGACCTCAAAACAGTACAATGCTTCGCTGGATTCGCATCTACTGGACATAGACAGCTTATTCCAATACGACAGCAACAAGAACCCAAGCGTGAAAGCAATACTGATCAAGTTGGACTGAATTCCTCTGAGTATGTCAAAGAAGTCTTGGTTCCACATGTTTTACCACTGTAGGAAGCAATGGGAGGGTTCAATGCTGGTGTACATACAATTAGAGATGGTACCAGCTACCATACATCTGCGTATACATGAAGGTGGAAATTGATGAATGAAATGACACAGTTGGATTGGACACCCCATCCACCTGATATGAATCCAGCTGAGAATGTATGGTTTATATAGTAAGCAGGCTGTAGAAAAAAAACAGGGAATCCTAACCAACAACCTTATGGGCGTGAGAAAGACATCGCCATTGCGGGGCAGATGTGGGGGGAACTGCCATGGGAGGAAATTAACCGGTGGATAGATGGCATGCCAAGAAGTGTCTGTACCCTTCTCGGTAAAAATGGTGGTCCTACACAATATAGATTCCTATATGTGTATACTACTTGCATCCTCATTCATCATTAAATTAACCTGAGATGGGTTGAGAAATCAGTTTTTGATTATTATCTGTAGGTCGCAAAAATGCCAAGTGTGCGCTCACTTTCTTCACTCGTCTATTAGTACTCAGACTCAATCTGAGGAGCACATAGACAGAGCGATTAAGTGAACTCCAAGATGCAAATGGATACTGTTATCATGCTAAGTTCAAAGTCATAACAGTGCGTGTTTGGATATACACTTTGAGTCTGTGATGATGTAAGTTTGGAGTTGTGCTTGGAGGTCATGATCATGCGACCTTTGAGGCCATGATTGGGCAATATTGGAGCTGCCCCCAGAGCCTGTCATTGAGCGAGTTTGGAGATGCAGTTGGAAGCCAAGGTTGAGTAAACTAAGAGATTCATCAGGAGCCCAAGATCACTTGAGTTTCGAGAAGCACTATGTGGAAGAGATTTAGTGAATGCAGAGATGCATTTGCAGGCCGTGATTGAGTGAGTTCAGAGATGCACCTGGAGGCTGTGATCCAGGCAACTCAGAGATGCACTTGGATGACAGGGTTGGGTGAACATAGAGATACACTTGAAGACATCGATTAAGCAGGTTCAGAGATGAACTTGGAGACCATGATTGATTTAGTTGGGAGAAACACATGCAGGCCTTGATCGAGTAAGGGTGGAGATACATGTAGAGGCCATGAGTAAGACCATTTAGAGATGCAGTTTGAGGCTATGATTGCGCAAGCTGGAGATACACTGGAGGCCATGACGGTGTGTGCTAGGAGACGCCCTTGGAGGCCACAATTGTGCAAACTCAGATATGTATTTCCAGGCTACAATAGAGTCAGATTGCAGATGCACTGGATGTCATAACCACTTGAGATTGGAGGTTTACTTGGAGGTAGTCCATCAGGAGGTGGTAGATCAGAAAGGAAGTGTGATGGATGCTGATACTAAATTTATTTGCTAGTGTGGTATTATGGGAATATAAAGAGTAGTGTATAACTATGACGTGTGCCAAAGATGGACAGATGAGAGACTGGCTTGGAGTCGAAGACAGTTGATCTCAGGTTGATACTCTATTCGGTGTATCTTGCACTCAGTGTATGCTTTACTTGGCATTTTCTGCACTTCATGTATGCTAGACACGGTGTTTGCCGTATTCGGTATATGATGTACTCCGTATATGCTGCACTCAGTGTATGCTGTACTTGCAGTTAGCTGATGATCATGCCATTGGCAGATAGTGAGGGATGACTTAACATTTTGCACCCAGGTGATGGTAGAGTTGAGAATAAGGAAGAGACAGATGAGAGGAGAAGCAGGAAATGATCATGAGATACTGGAACTTCAGAGAATTTTGTCTGCTAGTCATTTGTCATTCCTGATGCGGCAGGTGTGATATCCAATCTGGTGGGTATGAACACCATTAGCAGATATTCAATTCCTAATTGGACAGCTCATACCACTGATTTGCATCATCGCTTGTATCCTCCATATCATTCTCATCTTCATCCCCCGATCTCTCTTCCTTGTCTACAACTCTGCCATCATCACTGAACACAAACTTACAACATCCCTCTCAACATTTCCTGGCCATTATTATCAGTTAACATTGCGTACAGCATATACCGAATACAGCATTCACCCAAGATTGTCTTCTGTTGATTCTCACAAGTACAAGTAGACCCATGAAGGAAGCTTCTGCTTTGAGCATGCCTTCCTACTGATCAACTGCCACCAGCTTGCTCCCCATGTGAGCTCAATGGTAAAGTCAACTCATCACATTCCCACAGTTGCCAGTTAACGAACCAATGAAAGGAGTCTCACCGCATGGCACGACTTCAATTCGACTGCCTCTACACAAATTTTCAAATGGTTCACCACCTCTGGGTACTCCTGGAATTTCGTATTGTCATGATGTCTAAATGTATCTCCATACTCACTTGATCAACATCTTCAGGTGAATCTCTATGTTTTAACAATCACTGCCTCCAAATGCATCATAGAGTTTACTGGATCACAGCATCCAAGTGTATCTTGAATCTTGCTCAGTCACTTCATCCAAAAGCATCTCTGGGTTGACTCCATCTGCGCCTCTAAGTTCATCTCCTGATTCATTGCATCACAGCTTTGTATTGTATCTATACTTTCACTTGATCACCGTGTTCAGGTGCATGACCAATTGCTCTCAAGCACCATGTGCAGCCAGTCCAGATGTACTGTTTTTAGCTGTATAGGTACATAAATACATAGCTACATAGATACATAGATACTTTAGATACATACATACATTGTTACATAGATATATTGATGCAAATTCACACTGAGTACATGAGTATTAACATTGTTTAACAATCAGTAGTTACAACAATGTCCAGGTGCACTGGCAGCGCTTTGACTCCCAAGTTTGTCACATGCATCCCAAGGTTCTCCCAAGCTTGTCATCTGCATTTCCAAGCTCTCCTGAGATTCTTGCTGTTCCTTCCATATCCTTTCAGATTTGTTGCCAATAATCTCAGGTGCACCTGAACGGCCACTGCATTGGCGCAGTCAACTCTGAGATTTGTTGCCAGCACTCCTAGGTGCATTTGAATGCCTCAACATTAGTTCAGTTACTTTCTGGAATTCACAATCCTGGGATTCTGGTCTGACAACTTCCAAATTCTTCCAAAGGCTCCCAGTCACAGTAATTCATTTTGCTGATGTACAGGACAGAATAAATGGTGCAACCTGACATCTCTGGAGATGCAAAAGATGTACTCGGTATGTATTTTGACAAAAATATCAAAAGCAGATGGTAGATTTCGAACATTTGTAAAGTCAATATCATACGAGCTTTGAAGCACAAGATATGACAGTGTCTCCACCATTTAGTCAAGACTGGTACACCTGATATAATAATTAACCTTCTGCCAAATATAATAGACTTTGTTGCTAGATTGCTATATTTCATTTACATTGCCAGAATCAATACATTTAGTAATATGAGAGGTAACATCATTACATAAACCGTTTCACTGAATCAACTGCAATATATAGCTTACCAGATGCCTCACTTGATATCCATAGTGTATTATGCGCTTATCAATACTTTGCTAAAGTGTGAGCATACTGTTAATCACCTACCAAGCTTCAAATTTGACTAAGCAGATAGATTATTTCATGACTAACCACTACTGCTCATTTGACAACAGGTATTTATAGCTGAGTGTTGGGCAACGTCCAGAAGGGTGTGAGACAAGGTGGACTGTTGACTTCCTAATGTCAGATTTGTGAGACAAGATGACCAATGGAGGGTATTCTACATGATCATCCGAGCGACTAGGATATCTTATAAACTGCATTGAAGCACTATGAGCACAATGTCGATTGGCTTAGGAGCATTGCAGAGTATATGAGAGAAGGTTAACAGTAGCTGGGATGGTCTGCCATTCGATACAGGTATCTCAAATATACTGAGACAGATACCTCAATGTATATTCATTACTATTGAATCACCAGCATGCGAAATCTGTGACTCTCCAAACACATTCAGCCATCAACTATCCTGTATAGCTAATATGTTTCATTGATGATTGTTTATTACCAACTTCTAAATCATACTCTACTAATTGACATCTTCTTCGACATTCTATTTTTTGCATTTCTACAGTATGGGATCAAAGACAAAGGTAACTGATGTCAACACTTACAGTGGTATGTCTAAATGATGTCTACATAACATGACCAAATGATACCACTCAAGCATTCTGCCATGCTATCCACTATATGAACTAACACCTCTCGGTTAACAAAAGCAGAAACACAGAGTTCGATACCAAAGTGACAAAGCTACTGGTACATGATCTATTTGTCAATTGATTGAATCAAGTCAGGGGGTGAAATCAAATCGAAATACTGTTTGAATGGATATGCTGTATTATCGCATGGTGTATTGAGATGTTAAGGTGCTGCCAATCAATATGGTGATTGACAGGCAATATGGAATACTGAGTGGAAATAGAGCAGCATTACCAGGAGAAGATAAGTGCCAGATGGTGAGTGCTCTGTGGAAAAGAGGTATATAGATGGTGATGGGTGAGTACAGATTGCAATAGAGGAGCACCAATCCAGGCTGTGCAGTACCACCAGGGAGTAAAAAATGCCTACTCCAGTAGAGGAGTACACATGCTAGCAGAGGAGTTTTGAACGTTGGGGGGGAGGGGGGGTATACAGTGTCGAATAATATAAAGAAAGGCCAACACAGCATAAGAAAAGCTGATGGCAGATGGGAAGTGTCTAATCCTGCAGAGGACAGCTGGGTGAAGTGGATCAGCACTGAAGGGGGTATATAGAGTGCAGGATGTTCTATACACATGGCAAGCCCAACCAAGATATGCAAACAGGGATTGAGTGGTACCTATTCCAGTGGAGGTGTACCCCCAATAGTGGAGGACAATGCTTCCCTCGGGAGTAGCAGTAAATGGGGGGTATGAAGCTGCCCACCAATCTGTGATTGATGGGTACAGTAGCTTCTATAGTCAAATTTATCACTGCAGAAAAGTAAAATTGATGTAGATATTTATCTTGAGAACATAACTGTTATCTTGATTCCGCTGGCATTTTCAGACAGTGCACAGTGAATAGCTATGGCTGTCAGTACTAAAGTCAATGGAGTGAGTGGTTGAAGGAACTAGATTGTGGTAGGTTGGTGCCCCAAGCAATTGGTGTGGAATAGAAATAGATGGTAAGTTCAATCCAGCAGTTCCATTTGGGTGAACTATGATTTCTAACTTCAACAACCTTTAACAGATAATGTTTATCAATCACAAGCTCGGTAACCTGTATATAAAGTTCAGCCCCCAAACCTGGAACAAACTGATTACTAGGTAGAACATTTCAATAAGCTCCGACTCTCACATGTCCTTGTACAGTTCGACTCTATTAGCTCTAGTAAATGTATTGTGGGCCACAATCAATATTGTATGGCTGATAGAGAAGCATTCAACAGAATACAACACCTGCAGCATATCACATTGCTGGATATACATTATTAGATCAACTACCAGGTACTTGATGTACAGATGGTGTACTTACTATAGCACCTGCTAATGCAAGCTGAATGTTCAGAGCTTCAATTGCTACTTTCCAAGCTTTATTGACAGTTGAGGACAGCTCATCTGGTATTCTTGACCAAATAGTTCTTTGCAATACGAGTGCCTGCAGGAACTATGTTGCTACCGCACCTATGGCCCATTAGCTCCTTTGAATTGTGTAATCGCCAGTGGCCTTTGGGTGTGGAACATTCTGGTCTCCACTAGCCCTAGAGTGTGGCAGCACCGGGGTGGGTGCACATTCAGACTCACCTGATACATTCAGGGTTGACTATTGGCATCTGAACAATGGAGGTATGATAGCCCGAGCTGGGTTTTAGTTGTTTGGGTGTGGAGGGTGTGCAATGACAGTATGAGTACAACTTGGTATCTTTGCTAGTGAAACCCTTCTGGCATTTGATATCTTGTCAGGGGGCAAATGGCCTAGAAGTAGGGTGTCCTGGTGCAAATGGAAATCGTCCTGTCAGTTGTTGGATGGCAGGATGGAATTTGATGTCTCACCTGTATTTCATCTCCGATTTCAATATCAGTTCCTGTAATATTTTGTTACACAACACTGACTTTCCAAACATCTGTCCTATGCAATACCATGCTCTAAGGCAGTATTGGAAGTCAAACTATTGACAGACAATATTTATTGGCCATCTTCTTGAATGCCAGAGTGTGTCCTCTCCCAAGGTGTGCATCCTGATTCATCTCAGTATAGCAATTGATCACCAGACTGGCCATAGCTTGCACATTGAAGAAGTGAAGATAGAAGATGGGGAATTTACAGAGATAGTATATAAGGGTGAATATAGTAATAACTGCAATAGAAAAATGGGATAATAGTGGAAGGAGCAGGCATTGGATTGAGGAGAATGCAATATGAGGCAGGTGTTGAACAGGTGAAGAGGAGATACTTTCTGTGGTTTATAGTTATATCAAGGATGACAGTCTGTTGTGGTGATTTTGGTGGTGTCAGGTACACCAGAATAGATTGATTCTTTATGCCCAATGCCAAATATTAGCTCTCCTATCAAAAACATTATTGATTCATAAATTGGTAGTTGTTTCGAGCCAATGCTGATAGATTTCAACAAGATGCACCTGAAGAACTCATGACAATAACTAGGTTATAAGATCAACTAACTCTTGGGGCTTGTCAAACAGAGTGATGAGAACTGGAAATAGAACAAGTTCCCTGGCATATGACTCCTCCAGAGGTAATTGTTTTACATGTAGTTTATGCTTTCCTGGTGACCATATGGTATAGAATTGTAATAGCATTGAGAATCTGCTGAAGTCAATAGATTTGGGATCATGTGACTGGGTATAGTTATGTTACAAGAGTTTAGACAGAGTGTGTAACAGATAGAAGAGAAATAAGAATCTGCATACAGGGTACATCAGTGGGAATGACACAGGATATTTATGATAGTTTGTTGTCTTTTGAATCAGCTTCTATGCAAGCAGTTGATAAGGCAATATCATTAACATAACATCACTTTCATACATTTATCTTGGTTATCCCTGCAGAATTCATATCCAACAATGTTGTACTTAACTTGGCATGGAAACAATTTGGGTGCACATAGAAGAGATACAACTTAGCAAAACAATGCTAATGTCTATGATTAATAAAAAGAATTCTAACTGATTCACGTATATGTCAACATGATAATTGCTTCCAAAAGTGCTACAATTACACTTACACATTGGATTTTGGACCTATAATTGACTTAATCACTTCTCATTAAACAGGATATTTGTTAAGTCACATATTCATTCGCAGGTTCACGACCTCAATATTATGTGAACATACCTGTGTGGGTCAACCGATATATATGTTGGTACTATGGTATGATGGGACATCATCTTGAATTGGACAGATGAATAATGCCCTCTTATATTCAGGTTCTGAGATTCACCAAGACTTGATTATCCATAGAGGGTTTGATTCAATAGTTGGGATTTCAGGTTTGCCTTACTTTGACAGTTCATTGCACTTGCTGAAGCTGTCTTTTCTTAACTCATGTCTACATAACAACTTGATCCTGATGCAATCATGGGATGTCAAAGTTGGGGGAAACCTGATAAGACAGTTTATGATATGGTTCAAATTTCAGACTTTGAAGATGTGTAGTGGGGGGAAGTTGCCAATCCCTGATAAGGTAACTGAGTAAAGACAGCCTTTCTGATTCTCTCTTTTTGCAAAGTCTCAATGCAAATCAGACTATTCAATCTATTTGAATATATTATTTTTGGCAGTGTATGTACACAGTGTATTAAGTATTAAGTTAAATCTACACTGAAAGCATTGTATACTTAGGGCTTATTAAACAAATTTGGTAAATGGGATGAGTGGGAGTAGCCAGTCATCTGCAGAGTCGCTGAACAGGAACTGTCTTTTAAGATTGTTGCTCTCCAGCTCCAGCTCTATTAACAGAGCCTGAACACCTGAAGCAATTATTGAGTTGGGAACTGTAGGATCAAATATACCACTTAGTCAATATCAGATTAAGTGAGGTTACCAGTTGACAGGACCTGTGCATTTAAGATATCATTTGCAGTATGTACATTGCGCCAATGGATGAATGAGATATAGCAATACAGTAATACCATGGTGAAGGTGGCATTGAGATCTCAATGCAGATGCAATTCAGATATTTCCAGAGACCGAGTTGGATGAGCAGCCTAGACTTAGAAGTGATGAGTCTCATGGATGACAACGTATTTGAATGGCTCCTACCAATTCAAAAGTATTCAAGGTGAAGAAAATATACTGTGAACATACTAAATGAAATATTCAAACCATTCTAAGAACTGGGTATACACGCTTTGGTGGCTTGTTTGTCACTCAGTGGTATTTCAGGTGTGGAACAATATGTCAAAACTAAGTCATAGCTTCTCAAACTTGGCTGGTTATAGATCACACAACATTATACTTGACTGGATTGTAGATCTGAGGTGTGCCTGAACATCAATCATGTGCACAGAAATATCTGTAAACAAACACTTTGTATTTGCAATAAATATACAGACCATGTCTTATCTTTCTACTTTCTGGATTGTGGATCTGAGGTGTACCTGAACATTCAATTTCAGCTAGCAGATACTAGGCTGCACAAGCTTCAGTTTTGCTAGCAATACCTAAGCATTGTGATATATTCTGATACCTGAACTGAGTATTGCCTTCACTGTCATTGAAGCTCTGTATTGTTGGAATAGGGAGTACTTGATCTGCCATAATACTGAACACATATCTGAGAACCTTCTTTGGATGGGAAATCAATTCATTTGGAAGTTGTAATTTGTTCAATTTCGAATATTGGAGCTGGCCTCAGTATTCCTAGGCACACCACATATTCCATTGACAAATTGTTCCATCACCTTGCAGAACAATATATTATTGTTTTACTCAAACCAATTATCAATCAATATGGAGTGTCTTCAACTATCAGTTATAGCTACCAGTGGTATGCAGTTTCAAAATTCTGACAATGACACATATATTACACAGTGGAGGCGGAATTAGTCAATCAGTGTATGCACAAATGATTCCAACAACTTTGCACCATTTAATCTATGTTTTTGAAACTTAACAAAGTTGACTGTACATATGGGGATTTGTTTTAGTTTGCAATAGAAGTGCTGATTAATTGGCTTCATCTTATATTCATCACACATAATTCAGGAAACCAATGATAATCCACTGTAACTAGTAGTGACTTCTAATGCAACGATTACTACATCAATACTTTACGAACTGCACAATGATATTGTGAAATGACTTAATTGTACCCAAGTGTGTCATGCCAATAATGCTTTTTGAGGATTTGTATCAGTTCATAAAATTGAATTGGATGAATATATAACAAGGTGTACCATGATTTCAGTCTTCAGATAATGTAAAGTCATTGTTCGTTGTCACAATCTGAATGCAACGTGTTTTAGGTCTCTATTAGCCACTCCTTATAGCCATCACTGGACTCCAGAATGGTGTATATAATCTACCTTGGAATGCTTGATTGACTGATTGGACAGTAAGGACTCTCACTTGGGCCACTCCAAAGTGTTGGTGGAGATTACTAGTTCAAGAATTATGGTCACCTGGTTGGGTATTTAGAATCCATGAGTGTGGAAATCAATTGTACCCAAGTCAGACAACCTGTGCAAATTACTCGTGCTGCTCATTCCATACCCAGAATATGTGTGCGATTAATACGTAGTGCGGTGCTGTACAGTTAAGGCCTGTGCCACCCAGATTTGGGTATAGTCACCAAGCACAAAGTGATTTGGCCAATGTTGTAATTTGAGCTTCATTGCTGTATGATTATCAATGTCCAATTCTGCTTACATGGAGAAAATGTCAAAAAGAGCCACAAAACACATTGTGTACCGCTATATGAGATGTTAAACCTGGCAAGGAGACAGGCAAATGAGAAATACTTTGTGCATGGGAGGTGCTGCATGAAAGGTATTTCCATATTTCTCTGGCTCTTAAGGAGTATTGTACTTGATACTATGTCTTGTTTAGGTTCAGGATACTCTGCAGGTTGATTGACTAGCTTTGGCTGAGATTTCACAGTCAGTTAGAAGAGAGTTGAAGTATCAACAAAAGTATTTGGTGGCTATACATTATACCATTATCAGGAAAGGTCTTTGCTATTGTCAGTGGTATCCAATCATACAGTGAAACATGCTAACTCCTATCCATATACCCTTAATGATTCTACAGTACCTGACAAAGCATATCTTTTTTACCACCAACTTCAGTTCAAAGTGGTTTGTTATAATCCAAGTAACATTAACAAGGTATACTTTCTACTTTGGAATTTGAATTAGTGCTTGTCAATTAGTGCATTTCCAACCTGACCACTTAGTGACATTACAAGAATTTGAGATTTATATTTTCATCTTCACTGCATTCTTTTGAGCTTTGTAGTCTGCAGTCTGCATTCCATACATCAAATTCTTCCCAGCAGAATTCAGTTCCTCTGCACCATAATTTCCAATCACAGCATTATCCCCTGGATATTCAGATGTAACTGAAAACTGCCACATCATCTAATAACACCACTTTCATAGTTCATGGAATGCCAGTATTGCTATACCTTGAAGTAGTAATCAAATTGATGTATTTGTAACAATTTGGCAACCCACATTGATTAATAACTTTAACTGATGAGACTAATCGATAATTACAAAATTCTATGAACAATATGAGTGTTGGCAATTGCTAATGAATTTACTTTGGATATTAACATATCAAATGAATCAAGTTGGATTTCCATTCACTTTTCCAGCTTTTCAATACATCAGTTGAGATCCTCTGTGGTGAGAGGGGCATATTTGCAATCAAACTAGTACAGAGAATCAAAAATAGTGCGGTATGTCGTTGTGTCAATGACCTTGGTGGGTGTGTCTGTAGCCATTGAGACAACAAGGAAGGATTCAAATGCCGCAGCAAATGCAGAATGCTACAGAGGTGGAGATGTCGCGATCTTGAACCGGTGGCTGGGTGATGAACTCAGTTTCATAAACTAATCACACTGTTGTTGTTTACTGATACTGCTAGAATAGCTGTCTTGAGTCATATTCATCTATGTTTCCAGGACATTCCCCCAATCTTGATGGTGGCAACCACACAACAACCATCTCAGTCAGCAATTTCCATACCATAGCCAGTGCTGCTAAGGAAAAGATGTTGCCAAAACCTGTTTCATCTGTGGCCAGAATTCGTGGCACATATGTATCCCACACCCCTCTCCTCACCATGAACACTATTATCCTAACCAGGTATACTAGAAACTTTATTCCAAGCTAGGCTAAAATTCAATATGTATTGCTACGTACTCAGTCAAGTTAATGTTTGTAAGTTGGACAGATATTAAGTAACTTGACCATGTCATCCTGATGCACAGGAATATATTGGTTGTTGTGGGTAACATGCAGCGAACAGGGTTCAGAACAGCTAGAATTTGGATTATGGACATTCTCACAATCAATTTGCTCATAATCCTCCCTTTCACATTGTGAAGTATGCAGCTATTGCTTTATAAATACATTCAGTTGTTCTTAGGTAAATTGGAAAGATGGGCAAATACTCCAGTCCTCCTAAAACTCATTTGATTGTAAAATATATGGCAGTGAAGCATTGAAACAAATCGATCTATGTGGAATATAACTAAGTATAATCTTTCAACCAGAACTTACTCTAATACTACTTCCATTCTCATTTCCAACTTTCTCCATACACTTCACTCTTTCAATCTCCTCAAAATTATCCAAAGTCTGTATATAATAAATTGCAGATAGGTATATCTAGTCTCAACATACCTTGCAGGGATTACCCTAGCCTGCCTAATTACTTGTTACCTACTCTCCTTCTGTGCCACTATCATTGTTTCTATGAATAAAACTATTAACTATTGTTGCAGTTTACACTTGAAGGCAATATGAAGGCCACTGTGGTTTGAAATCAGGTCATATATCGGATTATTCATCAGCTACCCACGTGTGTATAACCCTATTTTCATGTTGGCAAATTCTTGTTACTTTATGGTGGACTTTTATATCTGTATTATATTGTATTGTTCTTTCAAACCTACATGTTTTCTAATAAATCAATTGGCTCCTCCCAGTGCCTCACCTCACTGTACAAGACGTACTGTGGTGTGGGGTATACATGGTCATTGTTGTATTTCTGCACCCTGCAAATCACAATCATGACATTTGTACCTGACCACTCTCACAGATTATTACTTGGATTATTGCCCTAGCCATCTCCCAAATCCGTTGCAAATCACTTGTTACCTTGCCATACCATCATTCTCACCCCTTGAACCTTGTTGGCACATTTCTTCAAAATTATCTTGATCCAATAAGACCAAGTGCATTCAGCATTGTTACAATTCTGCAATGGCAACTCATTTCTGAATGTCCCCAGAAACATTGCAACCAGCATCTCCAAGTGGAGGGGTCCATCTGGATGCGGTTTTAGACTATTGTTTCACCAGATAATCCTTTGATGCTATTTCTCCAAATATCCAGCCACTCAAACTTTCTTACACTTGAAGAAGGCAGTCAAGTTGAGCTATCCTATTCTTGAGGCAAACTGCATCAAGGAGAATTATTTTTGCTTCATGCCGATAGGGACATTGCCTTTAGCACCACCCAAATCTAACAAATTACTGGTCTCATTATCTTCATCATGTTTATCATTTCAACATTCCAGCAATGGGAACAAGTCCACAATTCATGTAACATCTGTTTCCCACAGTGCTGCTTTCAGCTTGAATCTTTTCATTGGGAGGCCCATGGGGGGTCACACAGGTATACCAGGGTGTGGTCTTCGCATGGTACAGGTTGAACATATTTGCCAAATAACTGGATTGATAGACAGTAGAGCTTATGGTGCACAAAATGCGCCTGGATAATGCTGCCAGTCCCCTGCCAGATAAAGAGGATGGTACACTTATGGTTCATGATAGCCACCTTGGGAGAATTCACATTGCCACAGCAGCCTATTCCTTGGAAATCCTCTCCTTGCACTGGTAATTGTGTGGGAACCAGGTGTCATGTTGAATGGGGCATGGTGGTTGAACAAGGTAGTGCCTGCAAAAAGTTGCTGTGGTAGAAGGGAACCATGCATTGGTGGCAGAAGAAATTGACCGGTGTGTCTCTCAATTGGACTATTTTTCTTAGAGGATTTCAAGTACTATTATCCAATTATTGCATATCAGCACCTGTGTATGAATTCAAGCCTAACAGCCCACCAGGGGTCGCCATAGTGGCTGTCTTTGGTGGAGACCAGTTTGTTGACATGTTCTGGGAACAAGATGGTAATTATCATATATAGAAGCAATATGTGATTGGGATTGAATTGGAGTATGGTGCAGTATATTGCAGATAGCAGTTACATTCAGCAGCATGAAAGCCACTTATATCCTTTTATGTTGTCATAAACTGTGGTATTTTACCATATCTGAAATTCCTGTGAACTGTCTGAACAACCATATTTGAATCACATCTAACCAGCCTTACATTGATATATACTCACATTAGTAAATGAGGATATGGGATAGCAACACATCTGTATACTGTTCATGACTGTAAAAGTCATCGAAGGAATATGATATCATATCTCCAGACATCAAATAACCTCAATATGAAGTTTCCAGGTCAGTATGATTTGGGAAAATATACATCAAATACACATATATGATCTGCAACTTCTTTGCATAGGAGGCCTGTTAGTCTGACAGTAGTAGTGATTGCATTGCATTGATTTTCTAGTATGAACATCATAATTCACATTAGGGTCCATGTACCGATTAATGATCCCTAATGACAGATCTATCCCAATAGCCGATTACGTCTCCCAGTATATTGACTGGGTACACAGCTAGACAGGAGACACACCGATACAGTGTATTCTGAATATCTACCTCCATATTCAGCCACTCAATGCTTTAGCATATGTATACCTCCCTAAATCGACCCTGACATAGTATACAAAATGGCAAACAGTGGGGATTACAGCAGTACCTGATGAATAGTATATACAAGTATATTGCAGCAATTACTAATTTAACCATCTCTTCTCTGGAAATGATTTTCACATCGAGGTATGTTTAATTATTGTGTGGGATGTAATATTTATGACCTAGTTGAGAAACAAAACTGATTATATAGTGACTTTGTATTACTTCTCCCAGTTTGTTAGTATGGTGAAATGAGACTGTGAAGTGATATGCTGATCTTAGGTAGCTCAGATTCAGATAACTAACCCTCAAGCTCTATTGTATTAACAAACTATCACATTATGAAGCATTATCGTCATTGGTCAGAATATGTACACCTGGCAGTTTGTCAATGTCATTAACTTTCAATCACAATATGTCAAATATTTAATCTTCAGATGGAATTTATTGAATTAGAACTGACCAGAGAGTCACTATCAACATTATCACCCATTATTGATTATACCAGGCTGCTTGTGGATGAGTAGGCATTCTGTAAATATGAAAGTGATTGTTATTGATGATTGAGCAGACATCTCGCTAGAACTAACTACTACGCAAGAGTTCCGCAGAGCCCCACCTCAACCTGACCTGATCCGTCCTCCTAAATCACAACATTCTGTGATCATTTTCGCGAAACCTGTTGAAGAAACAAAACACCATGATCAAAAATCACAAACATGCCTCCCACACAGTCATCGGTGCCACTCTTCTCCTAGTCATTGGCCAACCGCCAAACTCCTTCCAATACTGCTTCACCATCCGTTTTGCATTTCCCATATTCTGCACTGGCTTCTCCATAGTTTGCTTGTTGTCCATAGCGTTGCATGGTACATTTCATAGCTGACTTGTTACGTCAGGGCTTCACCGGTGTTTGGCAATCAATTCGACGAGATGAATGTGCCCACATGACATGCCCATACAGGCACAGGTGGCAGACCGTAGGTGACCATAGAATTGTCCGTTGAATGAGCACAGAGCTTGCCGATAATAACTGTGTCATAGATGGTCATGTCATGAAGGAGATGTAGTTCGACGTGGTGGGTGGGTAATTGGAAGATCTCGTATCAGCCAATATAATGGTGTACCAGGTATCGTTGTAAGGAGTTGACATTGCCATATGTGATTAGCAAATCCTGGGTATCTATCAAAACCTTGGCACAGGCAGTGATGGAGGGGTTGATTGGACACCATGACTTATTTGCAATAGCCATCTGATTATCTTGAACATTGCGCGCCTCATCCCAGGCTACTCCCAATATGCACTGCAATCATTTGACAAATATGGGGCCTAGTAGGGGTATTGTTGATTGAATGGCCTGCAGCCGTTGGAGGTCCGGCAGTAAGTCTAGTTGCAAAGACAGCTCATAACCAATATCGAGTTCAAAAGGCATCTGCCTGGTCAAATGGTGTACTGAGGAATTGTTTGTATACTCTGCCAATGTGAGGTAGTCAACCCAATTGGCTTAATTGTGAGGTGTGAGGCAACACAAATAGTGTATGACCATCTTGTTCGAGATATGAGAGAGACCATACTTTTCTGGATGGAGCTCCATGGACAGGAGCAGCTTCGCCTGCAAAATGCACGTGACATCTCTTTAGTAGTCAGTGGTGAAGCGTACATCGCGGTCCAATGCAACCTGTTGAGGCACCCCATGTTGGCAGTGATGTCAATGAATATGTATGCAATGGCCGGGGCTTCGATTGTTCTCCTGCAGGATCACAGATGCACTCTGATTGTCATGTCGTGGACAAAGGTTACTATGCTGTTGTGGCCATTCACCAAGATCGGCTGGTCCGTTAGGAAGTTGATGCCAATTCGTTGCATATGTCCTTTCACTATTGCAAGTGGTGATAGGAGGCCCATCGGTTCTCCGTTCCAGTGGTTAGTTTGATGGCACTACTGGCAGCCTGCAATGTATCACTGGGTTTTGCGCCACATTCTTTTTAATAAATACCAGGGTTACATGTGTAAGTATGGTTGGTCAGCATCGAAGTGTCTACCTCCTGAAGTGTTGTGGGTGTCATGGAGGATTTGTCACTGCATTGTCTTTGGTATACACGACTGTCCTCTCATCGCTGCCTTTTGGTCTTCCTCGTTCTTGTGTGCCCTTACAGTCATCTCCAACCCCTCTTCATTCCGTCCTTCTTCCTCCTTTTCTTTTGCCCACACTGATATCTCCACCCCATTTTCTTCGTCCTTTTTCTTTGCGGTTGCATTTTTTTTCACCACTTTGTTTTCCAAATCTCCAAGTGAACACAGTAGGCTATTCTCTGCCAAATGGAACCCTTGCGCTAACACCCATATTTCGCATTCCTTGTTAGATACGGTGGATAGCAGAACGCTGGGACTCGAGTTGGCCAAGCAATGTGTAATACGTCCGAACCATTCATGGTCAATTATACCCACTGTAGTGTCATCAACCCATTCTCCAGCCGCATGACCATCTGGTGCTGTGAAATTGCGATGCTCCCATTTGGGATCTGGGCAGTGAGACATTGTGTCCGCATCCTGATTCATGACACCCAGGATGTACTTGACCTCGATGACCAAATTCTGGAGGACTGTCAGGATATCCATCTGACATACAGTGTGGTGTTGTTGTGTGATGATCCAATGCAAGGTAGCATGGTCTGTGTGTACCATAAATGGCTGCTCAGCACTGTGTAGGTTGAATTGCCAGTATGATATCGCATCTCAGATACCCAATAGTGTTCTGTTATATGCAGCATATCATGTCTCCACGTCATGTAATTTGTGGCTAAAATGACCCAGTACCCTCTCTGCCTTATCTTGTACCTGGGAGAGCACCACGCCCAATACATATTGGCTAACATCAATGTGCAGGCAATATTAGGCTTCTGGGTCCGGTAGTGCAAGCACAGCAGCATTGCAGAGTGCATCCTCGCAAGTGTCAAATTCATGCAGGCATTCTGTCTCCCAGGCGAATGGATTGCACCTGACCCTCATCGGGTCTCCGCGTCACTGCCCAAAGTCCCCTTCTCCTGATGGAGTGGTGCCAATCATGTGAAACAGCATTGCAATGTGCGTGTAGTGACGAATGAATCTTTGATAGTAACTGGTGAGGCCCAGGAAGCCTCTAACATCCTTACTCTGGTCAGTTTGTGGCCAATCAATAACTGCATGTGTCTTATGTTCCTGAGTGTGGAAGCAGTCCATGTCAATGTCAATGCTGCGGAAGTCGACTTCCGGACATGCAGAGGCACAGTTTGCACATCTGGCTGTGCGATGAATTTCCTTTGGCAATGTAATCCCTTCTCAGACATGTACTATGTGTTCCCCCTCCGTCTGGCTGTGATTCATACTATTGTCAAGGTCCATTGCATTTGTATTTTATTGGTTCCAAGATGCCATTCATCATATGCATCAACTGGCAGGGTGGGTTGGGCAGGCCAAATGGCAGGACTCACCAGTCATGCAAACCAAATTTAGTGTTGAAGGCTGCCTTTTGCCTGTTGGCTGTGGCGATGCAAATTATACGGTGACAAGTTGCCAAGTCCAATGTGGAGAACAAGCAGGAGCTGTGCACAGAGTTGAGTAAGTCCTCAATGTGTTGGAGAGGATTATGAATCTTGATGGTTAGGGCAGATATTGCATGATCATCTATGGACATACCCAGTGTACCATCAGGATTTGACATCAATAGTACTGGTGATAGAAAATTGTTTCATGAAGGCTGAATCCATCCGCAGCAAATCACCTTGTATATCAGCCTTAAAAGCTATTGGTCTCCTCATGAAGAGATATGCTATGGTGAGCGTAAAGGTATTCAGTGATTCTGGGCAGATTGAATTTCGAAATCGGCCAGCCTTCCGTTCTGTAGATTTGCCTATGTTGGCTCGCCAAAGAGGCCTTAGAATCCTGTAAACATCTCTTGGAACCCACCCACTGATTCATTTGTTGGAAGTGCACCGCCATCGCTGCGGTTTTACACTAGGATCAAGAACACCTGTTTCAGGAGGTGGGCAGACACATTTTTGAGTTCCGGCTTGCCTATGATGTCTAAACCCATGAATTTGGCCCGCTCCTCTGTTCCTTCATTGATATCAATGCGGATTAGGCCAGGCATGTAGTGTGGCTAGCCGTCCTCTGTCTTCTCCCAGAGGATGTTGGCTATCCACATTGCATTGCTGTCATGGTCGATCTAATAATCGCAGTTGATATCATGTATGACTCTTCTCCCTAGTACGATATCAAAGCTGTTGATGTCATAAACCATATATACCGCAACAAAGATATATGATATACCAAGTCGGAATTTCATTTTGACTCATTGGCATTTCTCTCTGCCATCCTTGGCATTGACATTAGCTGGCTCCACAATGATCCATTCCACATCCATTGCCCTGAGGACAGCCCCTAAGTGTTTTCATTGATCAAGGAACTTCCAACCCACATTGTTCTCTGACACACCTACATCCTTCACTACTCTTGCCTTTTTGCTCCTCCACCATCATCCTTTAGTCTGGTATTGTATTCTCTATTTCAGCGTTAGTAAGTGGACCACTGAATCGTCTCGTTTACTTACTGTCAAGTGGTGGTAACCGGTGAAATACTTGAATTTACTATCTGGAACCTATTTGCCCCCCATTTTTGACAATACAGTACATGATGGTGTATTTGTGAGAACTACACCTGCAGCTACAGACCTTCTTTGACTTTTCCTGCTTCTGAGTTTGAGTCAGAGATACTCTCGAACAAACTCTCCATCTTGCTAGCTGTCTCCTGCTTAGCCTCTTTTTCATCAGCATGCTGTCCACTGTCTTTTAGACTGGTTGGTACACCTCCCTGTTTCTTGCTCTTTCCTGGGCATCCAGCCTTGACTATTGGAGCATCTTTGCTGACCAAAGCGTTTTTGAGTAGCTTTTTCATCTAATGGTGGTTTGGGTAATTACAAGAGATATGACAAATCTGGGCATGGTTATAGCAGGTCCAAACATCATTGTTGGCCCTGCAAGCTAAGCCAGTTGCACCACCTGTCGCGGAGTCCATTCTCCTTGCTGAATCTTCCGTACTTGTGTTAATGTTAGCACCAGAGCCACTTCCAGGTTGAGTCTTGTTGAGAGACATGTCCAATGCAGTGAGGTGCTCCATGTGCCACTCAAGGGTTGAGGTCCAATTGCGCTAGCCAATATAACAGACCAAGTCTTCATACTCTCCCTGGTTGCTTTTTTTGGTCTTATACCCATAGGCATTGGCTAACATTTCAGTTCAAATCAGCTGGTGCAGGTCCATTTTTGAACAGAGGCAATGGAAACACTTGTTAAACTCTGTGACACATTCTCCATACTTCAGGCTGTGTTCCTCCCATTTGCATTTGGGCAGGTTCAAGGGGTTGGATGTAATATACTTCGCTTCCAACTCCTCAAGATTGGTGGACCATTGGATGGGCATACTCAGTGCGAAACAGGGCATCACCCAGACTGCTGCGTCGCCATTCAGCTGTAGCGCCAGTGCCTTACCCCAACTCGTTGTGCTGACCCATCAAATGGCTCAGGCTGCATTTATATAGTGTCATTCTAAAGCGAAAGGAAAGCAGTGAGATTGTCCAGGGTTCATTTGCTGTCATCTGCCGGAAGGTTAGATGACTTGCCAGCAACGCCAGTGCCTGCAGACCGGCCGAGGTTCATTTCGCAGGTGCCCCAGATTTTGGATGACCCTGGGGTTGTTTCAGCGACATTGGTGCACTGCAGTTGCATGCACTTGGTTAGTCCTAAGTTGTTGAATAACACGTTCAAACACCCTCCTCTCAAATTCAATGCCGCTCTACTCCGATGAGAGATTTTTAACCTTGTGCAGCAGCATGTTTTTCTCCAGCCAGAGCTGCGCGATATCTGTCTGCTCCGTTTCCTCAGCCTCTGAGTTGCGATTGTCCAGCTGTCACTCCATCTCGGTGGAGTGACCTTTCTCGATCTGCAGCTCTTCCTGGAACCATTCATTTTCTTGCTGAACAACCGCTAAATCCGTGCTCAGGCCACCTTAGACAGGCTCTGCAGCCTCAAAGTCTTTGACATTAGTGGCCAGGCCCTGATTAAGGTCGCAAATGATGGTGAATTCGCCGACTTTTTCAATGCTCTGTGAGAGGATATCATTGGTAATCTCCAGTTCGATGTCCTGCATTGCCCTGATGCAGTTCATTGCTTGGTCAGGCAAGGGCCTGAGGTCATCATAGATGATATTCATCTGTTTTGTGATGTATTCTGTTGTGCGAAGTTCTGTAGATTGGAAGCCAGCAGTTCCAGAGGTCTTGAACCTGCTGGAATTTTCAATTTATTTGGCCTTGTCAGTGTGCTTGGTAAGACAAAAATGTTCTGCATCAGGCACTTTGTGTGTGTTTCGCGAGTCACGCATAGTAAGAAGGGCTGTGAAGTTCGAGGACTGCTGTGATGACTCTGTGCCGCCACCAGTCCTATGGTTCAAAGATGAACCAAATGAAGCAGCCATCGTGCATTGTATTTTGATAGCTTCTGATGTGTGTAAGGCCTTCAGATGTTGAGTGTCACAACAAATGTGGGCAAATAGCATCTCAGTACATATGGAAATGAATGTTATTAAAGATTGAGCATACCTGTTGTTTCAACTAACTGCTATGCAAGCATCCCGCAGAGCCACTCTGATAGATTTGAGCTGCACCTTAACAAGACCACAGGTGTCCGCAGGGATGAAGGGTAGCAGGTGGGAGATCGGCCATCCAGCTGGCTTGCCCGGAGGCGGAGGGGGTTTTTACGTCCTGTCATACCCTAGTAAGAGTGCATACAGTATGAATAAACAACAACTACCAGAGGTGCCCACCCATACTATCATGGTATTGACAATTATCATCAGCAGGCTATGATTGACCCAAGCTACCATTGTTGGACTCAGTTGGTTCACCTACATGGCTATTGATGATCTAGACAACTCATGGTGTACTTATCAACCCTGGGCATGGTGTACTGCCACCTATAGGTACTTCTGACTGAGCAGGAGCCATAACAAACCTCATCTCCAAAGTCAATTGGTGATGTGATGATGAGAGTTTGATGAAAACCAATCGACATAACTGCAGAAAAATATACTATTGGGATATTATCAAATGTATACAGTATCTTTTTGCACATCTTCTAACGCAGACACATCTCGATTGTGGACCAATGCACATTGCTTATCTGGTGAGGAGTTGAATTTCCAGATAGCTGAATAGGAGTGCGTATTTGGGGTATGCACCAAATCAATCTCCCAGGAGGACAATGATTGTGGAAGTAATTTTTTGACCTACTTGACCAATGGTTGATGTTATCAGCATACTTGGCTGCTGTATCTCACAAGTGGCAATAATTGAAACGATGTCAGCTGTATCACCACACAGGGTACCTAGGTTGTCATTGGTCAGATTACGTGTCCTCCAAATGATACTAAATAACAAACAATGCATGACATCACAGGGTTGGAAATGGGTTGTCCTCATTGAGAAATCCTGGCATATCTGGTCCTGCATTGAATTGGGAAAGTGCTAAAGAATTCAGGAGACAATTCTACCTTCTTTTGAGTACCTGGATCAGGAATTATCTTATAAACGCATTTGTTACTCTGGTTGTACATATTTAAACAAGAAAGTGTGAAGTTTTTGGACCTGCACCAATGGTGCATTCAATATTTCAACCACTTGATGACTCAATGAATCAGCATACTGTCTTGGATCATGTTGAGGACACTACTATTGATACACTGTTCAATTTGGGTGTTTAACCGATCAGCACCAAGTTCTGGCAATACCCTTTTGGCAAAGTCGATTGGTTTTGGCAGTCTGATGGATTGGATTAACTGTTTCGGAAAATAGTAAAGAAATTCTTGAAATGGGTGCTCAAATATACGGATGTCAGGAAGGTGAGTAATTAAGTTGGAGATTGATTGAAATTTCTATTGTGGTGTTCCGATCTCCTGTATTGCTCGGAACCATGTTGTTCATAGAAAAGTGACTACTGGCATATATAACTGGTGTGGGGAATCATTTGGATGCTCATCACCACAATATAATTTTGTCACTGGGAGCCACTTGGAGTGTTTGGGAGTTGTCAGATCAGAATGCAAGGGTGGTCAAATTCCACAGTGGACTGAACTGATGCAGTGGCATTCATGTAAACCTCGAAATGCTGGTGATGACTCAGCAATGATATATCAAGTCAGGTGACAACCAGGAGAGCAATTGGAAACTCAGGTGACAAGCCTGAAAGCACCGTCAATTATAGTAGAGCAGTCTGGGCAAAACCACATATTCTTTACAAACACCGCAGGTGCATGTGTAAAATAATAGTTACTACTCCTCAGTAGATCATTGTTATAACCCATGTATTCAGTTTGTATATTCATCTATGTATCAATGTTTTTATCCTGTGATTCACCTGCACATGGTATATCTGGACTGCCTGCAGTGGAGGTTGAGACCGATTAGAGGTGAACCAAATGTTGACAATCTACTGAACGAAAGAGATGCACATGGAGGCCTTCATCATGTGACTTCACCGATGAACTTGAAGGCGGTAAACAAGCAAGCTTCATAATGCAATGGGACCCGAGAGTGGTGTGGACTCGCAACACCTGATCGAGCGGGTTCAAAGATTTGTTTGATGGCCGTAATCATGCGTACTCCAAGATGCACTCGGGGTCCATGGCGAAGGGAGTATAGAGATGCACTTTCAAGCCATGATGGTGTGAATTTGGACATTGTGATTGAGTGACTTTGGAGATGCACTTGGATACCATGATGGTTTCAACTTGAAGAGCATATTTGAGCAGGTTTAGAGATACACTGGGAAACCAAAATAGACTATATTTGGAGAAATACATAGAGACCACGATGATATAAACTTGGAAACCATGAAGAAGTACATGTTTAGACATACTGCGGAACCATAACTGAGCAAGTGTGGCCAATCACTGAGTCGTGATTAGTGATGAACTGAGTTGGAGACCTGGGAGGAGGTTGATCATAGGGCGGTCGAAGGGAGGTGTGCCAGGAGCTGAGACTGTATTAATAGGTTTGTTAGCTGGCAACAGTTGGTATGTGACGAGGTGACTTAACCAGTCAGCAGTCATTAAAGGTTGGCTGCGGGCGGTGGATCTGTTGAGAGGCAGGCCAAATGCAGAAGCTACTTTCAGGGGTGAACATGTAAATGTAAGAATGAAGGAAAGACAGTCAGTGTTGGCAGACATTCAATCTTGGGATGATGCTGTACTTGGTGTATGCCACAGTTGGTGTATGCTACACTTGGTGTATGCCGCACTTGGGGAGTGCTGCACCGAGTGAATGCTGTACTCAGTGAATGCTATACTCGGTGTATGCTGTACTCGGTGTGTGCTGTACTTGCTGTATGCTGTACTTGGTGTATGCTGTACTTGGTGTATGCTGTACTCGGTGTATGATGTACTCGGTGTATGCTGTACACGGTGTATGCATCACTCGGTGTATGCTTTACTCGGTGTATGCTTTACTCGGTGTATGCTTTACTCGGAGTATGCTTTACTCGGTGTATGATTTACTCGGTGTATGCTGTAATCAGTGTATGCTGTACATGGTGAATGTTGTACTCAGTGTATACTGTACTCGGTGTACACTGCACTCGGTGTATAGGGTACTCAGTGTCTAGGGTACTTGATGTATACATCACTTGGTGTATGCTGTATGTGGTGTATGCTGTACTTGGTGTATGCTGTACTTGGTGTATGCTGTACTTGGTGTATGCTGTACTTGGTGTTAACACATGATAATGATATGGAGATATAGACAGGAATGACTGAACTTTGTGTGCTGGGTGATAGTAAAGATGTGGACGACAAAGAGTGATGGGGAATTAAGATAGGACTGGATACAAGGGGATATGGGAAATCTGAGGTACAGCCTGCATAGGTGGGTTAGGAATACCTCATTTTGCAATGATATCCAACCGGATCGGGAGTTATATCTTCGGTATCGGGAATTGTAAAATCCCTCCCAGATGAACATCTCTGAAGCTGCAGATTCTCATCATTGCTCTCCCCATGTGCTCTCAATTCTCTTGTGCGTGTCCTAATCTCTACCATCACCTGAGAACACAGATTTCAGTGATCACACTCTATATCTCAATGTAGTGATCGTATTTCAATGCTGAGTACAGCCCACACCGTTTTCTGCACATGCCAAGTACTGTAGACACTGAGTATAGCATCACCTCTCCATTGACTTTCTTCTGTGCAAAGCCAGTTTCTCATCTCTCATCTGTTACCTCTCAACACAATGCACATAGCTCTCATCACTTATCTCTCTCAGGACCACGTTGCACTGAGCTCTCTCCACTCCAAGAATTGAGACCTAACCAATTAATAGAGTCTACGCTTCTGTTGTGCACTGATCCTGATTTACTGCGTCCAGATTAGCCCCCTACAGATCGAGCACCTCCATGTACACCTCCAATTTCGCTTGATTGCAGTACCCATGTGCATGTCTCAGTTCACATGATCTCAGCCTCCAGGTGAACATCCATATGCATTTGATCATGGTCTCCAAGTTTGCACGATGATGTCCTCCATCTGAATCTCCAAAATCACTCCATTTCATCCTTCAAGTTTGCACAATCCTGGCCTCCATATGGAGCTCTGCATTGACCCTATCTCAACCTCGAAGTGCAGCTACCAACTTTTCAATCGCAGCCTCCAAGTACATGTTCAGGTTGTCACCGCAACTGCCTCCGGGTACATCTCTGAGTCATCTCGATCTCTGGCTCATTGTGCTTCTTGGAACTTACTGGGTCATGGCTTTCATTTGCATCTCCGAACTCGCTCGATCATGGCCACACAGTACATACTGCTGTTCACACCACCATGGCCACCCAGGGCATTGCTGCATTTACATGATCAACATCTTCAGGTGCTCCTCCGAATGTAGTCAAGTTCCATCTGCAACTAGTTTGGCCATATGCAATATATATATCAACATCTGTGGATGATACATGCTATAGTATGATGCAGTGAATCTTGTGATTGTAATGAAGATGAAAATAATAAACAAAGTGGCTTGTGGTTATGGAACCCTCTGATCCTCTACTGTGAGAATATTGCCCTAAGTTTAAATTATCCCACATGGCTGTGAAGAGTTCTCAGCTGCTCTCGAAGTCTCCCACAGACCTGCACAGAGGTTTCAGCTGCTCCAATATTTGAGTATCCTATGAGTCGAAAATCATAGCATCCTTAATGCACCTCCTGGACTGCAGGTGACTGTATGTGTACCTGAGAATCTTTTTGCAGAGCCCGAGAGCACTTTGTTCACCACTGAGGGGTCTGGGGAGCATATGGAATCCTTATGGAGTACGAGTGAGGTAAACTCGAGTGCCTAGGAGAGTCATGTGTGGATTCCGGATCAATTTGCATTTTGCTGATGCTGGGATTGAACTCCGCTCAAGTTCTCAAATGCTTTATCAATACTATGAACTCTGAGGCTGAATCAGTCTCTGATACAATAGTAATCGTAGTACTGTGGGTATTCTGTCAATTTTCTCAACTTGATAGCCAACGTAATCACTCGAAAAAATCCTTGAAATGGATGAATGATCAACTAAAGTGATTTCACCCAACGAATCGCAGTGTTTACTTCATTCCAGATGCTACAGAGCTGCGCCAATTTCATCTTAGTAACAAAAAAATATATTCTGTGACACTTTATTGAATATCCACTGATGGCAAATGCATATGAGGTATATTGTATTCATTTGTGAGATGGACTATCATACTATAGCTATAGATGAAGTGGGTGACAGATGGTGCCACAGATAATATTCAATGCAGAGTAATGCGATGGTCAAATATTGTATTTGCAAAGTGAGCTGTCACAGTTTACTGCTATACAAATATTTTTAACCTTCAATGTCAGATGTTTAGAATGTGACCAAATTCATGTCTAACTAAGTTAATATTTGAATAAAATATTCATTGTATGAGGTATTGTGGATTACCAATGGAATTTTCTGAATAGAGGGTATTATTATAGAGAGTAAATTACAAAATCATATTTAAAATCCAGCTGTAGAAGTTCAAATATACAATCTGTGTGAATACTTTCCATATTATGCAGGCTATACACATCTCTGTTGATCACCAAACTATATGTAGAACCTACTCAGTTACCATGGTAAACACGCTGACAGGGGACTTTCAAATCTGTTCATATCTGTATAGACTCCAGTTATGTACAACAGCTATCAAATTACTGAAGTCCATTTCACACACAGGTATAATGATTGAAATCTACATTAGATTAGGATACAGGGGAATCCCATTATTTATACCAAAAGCATTCCCAATTGGGGTTGAACAATAAACCAATGGTGATTTTCTGTCTAATGTTTAATTTGCTAATCAGAGACATGATTTTCAGATTCTATCTGTGCAGCTTTGTAATATCTCCAATAGATATTGAATTACTTAATTAATTTTGTGACCATTCTATTGAGCCAATTGAATACATTTAGATTGCACAAGGTTCAATCAAGTGCAGCTATTGAGGGCACAGACTCTATACTGGTTACAGATTGAGCAGTGATAATGCGAATTATAAGAGACACTGGTGCTGAACAGAGATCTTCTCTCCTGAGTACAGGTACTGTTATCGGAAATGAAATTTCTAATTCTATTTTAAAACTTCTTTTGATACTTGTATTGTTTGATAAAGTGGATGTGAATATAAGATAGTGATATCAATATTAAGCAAAGTCTAGAATCTCCTAATTAGTCATTGTACAGTGAATATTCTCCCTCTTTATGGAGTTTACACTGTTGAGAGTGAAAAGTATAGCGGAGCTACACAATTCTTATTCAGAGAATTTGGTTAGTAAACAGGGGAGAAGAGCTTATACCTGTGTATATGAGACTTATTATGACATCACAATCTGAACCTTGCTATATGTATTTCAGATTTAGCACTATGAAATAGATAATTGAAGTTAGGACAGTTTTTAGTTATGTAATTGTAATAATACAAACTCAAAGTAACCAAAGAGGCAGCCAAATCAAAGCAACAGTACACATGACAATTACTTCATATATTCCTCAGCATGTTTCAATATATTAATTCTGAGAAATCATTCAGTACCAGTAGACTTGATGACACTGTGGAGAGAAACTATGCAGTTGAATTAATCTGTAATGCATAATTGCTATATATTGAGTTTCACCTTTCTTGATTAATATTCATAAATCCTGCTTGCAAAAACCATGTCCTCTAGTATCATATGCTTCAAAAACTGTTTTCATTTTCATTAGAGAATATTTAAACCACATATTAAAAATGGCAATTCACTGTATTGTGATACTATCCATACCTGCTTCTGCAAACTATTGACCAAACTAGTATTGTTGAAGCTAGTAGTATCTGATTCAATAATGGGAAAGAGATATATCTACTTTTTAGTACTTTGTTTATATAACAAAATTAATTATGATCATGTTCAATTGTTCATGATTCATTCTGCCTTTGAATACACTATTTCTTTGAATGGCTCTCTTATCACTTACCAATGATGTATAATCATCAAACTGTAATATTTGAGTAATTTATCAGACAGTACAGAATATACATTTGACTTAGACTTGTCTATCCCTTAAGATTTCTTTGATAGTTATTGTCATGATCAAAGTCTATTCTCAACAACATCAGATGTTGCGGTTGATATCACTCCAGCTTGATTACTGGTATATATTCATAGTACAACTTATTTACTTACCAGTACTATAGTCTTGATACAATGGAGTGGGCTACAGTAAGATAAAGACTACCACCATCCGCTTATTGTTTTGTTCACATATCTAAACCATCACTATAATTCTATATTTGGAGCAGCAGATATATAGGTATTTTAATGTCCAAATTGTTGTCAAATGAACTTTATTTTTACATGCAATTATTGATATTGATTGTAAACATCTTCAATGACAATGTTGGACTATAAGTTGAAAAAATGCAATGACAGAGGTTGGTATCTGGTCTTGTTAATCTTATTGAGTAGAGTTAACAGTATCTTGCTTGTGATCTTATCCATGTGAGATTTTCAATATTCACTTTGTGTATTACTATGTGCAAACTACAAGATATCAATTAGCAATTAAAGCAGTATTGAATCCACTGAAGTCTCCTCAAGCTACATCTTATGCCAGTTCATCACGAAATAATTGCAATAATTTGGAAATTCCAATATAAGTAATGCGCACCTCAATTGCCATATAGGTATTCATCTTTCGCCATGTGTTACCCACTCTAGCCATTCTTCAGAATGCCTGCTGTACCCAAACGATTTATTCAGTCCATCCTGATCATTAGCATATCCACATCAATTTGCAATGTACCATACTGAAGTTCCATCAGAGTATGAATATTGTGCCAGCTCGGTCTGCAAAAGTTAGTTGTGAATTCATATCAGTTATGAAATGGTACAGGAGTATCTTGGAGTCCAGATTTGAGACTGTTTGCCAGGCAATGGCTGAGCCCTACCTTCCTGTAATTCCATTCATATCTTGGCAAGCTGGTAGCAGTGATGCACAGTTGACCTGTAGTTACTCATATGCCACAACTATTACCTCTACTCCCTGCTCACCCAAGGAGTACCTGGTATCAATCACTCCATCAGAGATGCATTCCATGGCCTCTTTGAGAAGCTCAGTATATACTCCCATGCATATGAAAAACTTGCAACAACAATCTGAGCACTACTCAAAATCACTTCAGTACCAATCGCTCCAAGAATATGAGTGTATGAAGTTCAGCAACCTTCAGAATGTGCATTTATCCTAAACTTGGTCAACAAACATGAGCAGTGCTTACATGTTGTTGTGCTCTGTCTGCTGCCACATCTTTCACACATACTGGGGTTGAAAAGAATCAAGTTTAATTCTTTGCATGCCAGCACTAGTATTTCTGGACTTCTACTAATGCAATCCTAACCCACTAGACATCTCAGACTGTTCATCCACTTTCGAGTTAGGATACATCTGGAATGCTTTCTCTGTTCCCTGGCAAGCAGCTGTTGCTGCCCTGGCTACAAATGTAAACATGTTTGCCAACTGGGTTCAGAAAGCCCTCACTTTCTCACCAAATATCTATATGTCTCTTGTCATCATGGCAAACTTGTCTTGGATATGATGTAGGGACTGAACAATTGTTGGGTATTCTCAGGCATGGTCAAGCTGGGATTTATGTTGGGCAATCTTCAACTAATAATTAGGTCAGTCACAGTTGGGTGGAAGGAAATACTTTGTTTTCAATTATGTTTCCTTACTCTACAGCTGGAAAGTATGTGCCAGATGCTCACACTGCTGTCTAACATGTGTGGGATCCAAACAGCTGACAGTCCAGTGGAGTACTTCGTGGCTCTAGGTGAAATTGTTCTTCAGTTCTTCCAATCTGATGTTTTCCTTCTGAATTACCATCAGCATTCAGATAATTCGCTGATCAATCAGAGACACTATGGACACCCAGGACACTCTGGCCGCAAGGTCCTCTGACCCTGGCATTGAAGTGAACAATGCACATCTACAGGTGCAAATGAAACTGATTAATCTCAGAAGGTGATGGTGATAGAAGTGTTACAATAATCTGTGGGGTTCCAAGAGATTTTGCTGTTGTTCCTGCTGCTGGTACATGTCCAATGATTGATGTTATTCTGTTGCAATTATGTCATTCACAATCCCAGGGTCCCTTCAGATTCCAATTAGAAAACCAACCAAAATTCAATCCTAAATACTTTGTCCAGAGTCATCCAAACACAGAGTACTGAACAGTAAACATTCCTCCCTCTCGAGAGGCTTCTGTCCTATCAACATTTCAGGAAGATAGGACATCCAACTGTTCCCAAAACTTCTGTGACAGTGGTTCCTCAGTTTTGCTGGGACCAGAGTTGATGCTTTGGAATGGGAGAAAACATTTCTGTTCTGATTTCAAACTTGAGGTTCCACTAAGATTCTATCATTTAGTTTGTGAAGTGCAGTTGAAATCTTTGATAAGTATCCTTATATCTTAATCAATTTGGAGACTAATCGAGATGACACTTGATAAGTTGAAACATGCAATCAACACCATTGTCCCAACCATGATAAGCTGATGAGAGACCATGGTAAGTTAACACAACATGAAGTGGAACAAAATTCAAAACCATTCTTGAACCCCGATAATAGCCACAAGTACATTCAGAGTCAAAGAAGTGATTGATAAGTCTTGTTCTACTGTAATAGGTGCTTATGAACTTAGGTGACTTTCATAACATAATGTAATCAGATTTTAGCTCCAACTTGCAGTGCATATGAAGAACCAAAATAAGAAGATTAATCTTGTTCCCCAAGTTGTCTATTGTGTTTGTTCATAAGTAACAGAGTTAAGATAGATGAAAAGGAAACTCTCCATAACAATCAACCTTGTTTAGATACAATCTATTCATTCCAACCAAATAATCTCCCATGCTCCAATATACTGTCTGAATTCTCTACTGGGATGTTATACACAAACAATACCTCTCTTAGCAAAATATACATGCCGCAATATCAAATGTGCCAATACATCAGACCACTTTCTTATTGTTACAAATAATCCTACCACCCTTTCATATAATCCTCACACTATTCTTTCACTCCATCTTGTCATCCCATGTCCATAAATCTGACTTATTACTTATTGCCAGAAGTGCCTGCATACTCTCATCGTCCATATCATGGCAGTCAGTTGGATGTACATTATATGAATATTGTCTACATAGTATATGATTGGATTGGATCAAATTGCATTGCCCATTATTATAGCTATTACTAGAAACTACTCAATCATCCGTAGTGTATAGTAGATTACCTCTTTCAAAGTAACTGTTGCCTAATCTGTTATGGGAAATAACAGATGAATATGTAAAAGATGTATTCAGAGACTATTAATATCAATCAGTTAGCAAGTTTCATGTTATTTGGACTTACTATTTTGTAGATTTGATAGCAGCTATTGTGTAAGATAATAAAGTCTTTCAATATATGTCATACTAATATTTTACCCATTCTGTACAAAATTCACTCTATTATTGTTAACTATATATAGTTCTGGAGATAATTAATATACCAGGTTCCCATAATCATTCCTAACAAATTATTGTTACTATATAGCAAAATTATCTGGTTGACACTACTGTGTCAATTTTGTAGCTTTAAATTATAGTATTGTGACAAAATTATATATATTTAATATTAATAACAACTTTTCATTTATTGTTGAGAATGGGTACAATTATAGTTGTACAGTCTGTACTTACTATCTTTAGTTAATTAACATGACTTGACAAATCATTTAGTATATACTATAACAGTGGAACTATACATATTGATTTGGAAAGTGCTAGATATGGCTGGAGTAGTACTTGAGTAAAAAATGTTGGTAATGAATGTTTCTAACAAGTAGTATAGATGTTGGTTGTATAGTATCACCTAACATGGATCAATAACAATGCTGAATATATTGTGCTATTCCAAATTGGTCTAGTATTGATTACAATTATCAGTCAGAAAACTGAAGTTATTATATAATAGAAATACTGCATTACTAAACACATGAATATATGTAGAAGTAATAGACTGTATTTTTCTGAGTATCTATTAAAGTTTCCCTTACTATAGTATAAAGCAAATAATAGAGAAAACATTATTTCTACATTTCTGATACAATTGGGAAGAATGTATCAAGAGCAATAGCAATACAAGTTATTATCTATATTGTATACAGTGTTTCCTTGGAAAACCTCAGTTTAATAGCCTGTACTTTGATTTAATCAGAGAATAAAAGAACTATTTTGAGATTTTGGTATATAGTATTGATGTCCACTCTTTATAGATATATCCTGTCTGTATGAATTGTTGTATATCTTGCCATCTGGTATTATAGGAAATATTCTAAACCATTTTCTATACTAATAAAACTGGAAACCTTTGTACATTCTGGAAAATCTTTAAAAACTCCTGGTGGTATAGCAACATATTGCCAATAAGTATCTATACTAATAAGAATAATCTAAACTATACACAATCAGAGAAGATATATTATAACCTGACAGATAGTTAAAAATGTGAAAATTTGACTTTACAAATATATTAATCAGAGTAGTATTCAATCTATATTATACTACGGTAAAATTAATTCGAAATGTATTCCAAATTCTCAGTGACAACTATAGAATGCAAAGTGTGAAATTGAACAACAGAAAACTTTTCAAAGTAAAATTTGATATATTTATTATAATTATAAATAAGTTGAATTCCAGCTTTCTGTATAATTCATTTATTGAGCTGTACAACTGTATACTAATCATAACTAATATCATATATACTAACTGCTAACAAACCAGTATTATTTTGAATAATAATCTAGTACTATGTACATTATATTTTACACTGAGAAATTTAAAGAAAATATTGATCTATAGATTGAACTTTACAAGTTATTTAACTATAGTCAATTTATCAAAACTAATCACAATATATTATAACAATTATTAGTATAGCTACTGTTTTAAAAACATATTTTTAAGAATTTATACTGTTATATTAAAAGTAAATGATGTTAGATCATCAACTATCATGGTTATTCTAAACTATAATTAATAGAATATAATCTACACTTAAGTATTACTGCTGAGGGTATAAATTGTTCTATTTATATAGAATCAAAAGTGAAAATAATATACGTTGGTTAATCACAACGCAGACAAAAAAATATTTTATTCCTAATATCGAATACACTCCTCTCCACATATTCTGACATAGCTTTGCCCTCGTCAATTGAAAAACTTGAATCTTAATAAATGAGCTAATATACTACTCAATGTTGATATGAAGTATTTTGAAACTAAATACTAATTTGCAACTATATATTTTACATGCAAAAACATGTGAATATGGCAATTTAAAAGATATTGGTATATATTAAATAAAATAATATCTGACACTTCCAGTAATATGTATAAAATTCTACCATTTATGTAATTAATTTGAAGTACAAAAAGTATAATCTTATATTAGTATTACTTATAGTACTAATTCTAATGGTAATTCTAATACACTAGAAGTCACATCTATAGCTTTTAAGACATTTATATGGATGCAGCAAAACTGTTAATATCTGGAAAATGTGGTATGTGAGAATATTGTGGATACTATTTTAAGTTTTATATTTATATTAAAACTAATACTACTTTAAATCTTTACTGATAGTAAATTGAAAGTACCATAATATTTTAACTCTTTTTGAATTTTCAGTAAATACATGTAAACTCAAAAGTGATAACTTGTGGTACTTATGATAGAAGTACCAAATCATTATTTTGTTATGTAAATTAAAGTCATATCTGTACTGCAGCATACAAATACTATACTACTGCTTTACCTGCATCTACCTTCAAAGCTCTCATTTGGGAGAGGATGAGCCACTAGAAGAATGTTGAGTGCAGAGAGGTCAATAGGATAACTGGAATTTTTAGGTGGTGAGTAGAAAGGGGGGTGGTTCCAATATCCCGATTGCAAACAATACTGTACAATGTATTTTTGTTAATTTGAAGCTCTTGCTCTGTACTTAGCCATTTACTCCCCCATCCTCACCAAGATAACTGCACATACCTAAGTACCTCAGTACTTATTACACAACAATCTGAAAACAAATTAGTCAAAATTTCGAATAGCTGACTACGAGGCTAGTTCATAACTAACAAGTAACTGAACTGGAGCTCAGAGATCGCAAGATAACCATCATAGCTTATGTGCAACCGCTCTTACGCAGTTCTCGCTTCCAAAAAGTATTGTCTACCTACATCACCCCACCACCTCACGGCAATCTCAGCTCTTGAAATGTCTAATTCCGTACTTAGAACATCCCAAAACCTTTGCGTGATTCTCTGTCTACTCCCTACATCCTGAACTCCATTCAACAATTTTGAGGCCGGATCCAACCATCTCAACATAGTACGCCCTCTCATACGCGATAGTGCATCAATAAGCGCTAATATACACACGTCCTTCTCACTCAGACCAACGGAATTCTCTTTCATATCTCCAGACAACGCACAAGGTGACGCCACCACGATCTTTTCACATAGTATCTCCAACAATACATCTGCCACATTAGGGTGCAGAGTCGATATGGGTCGTGGAGGGCTAGCTTCTCCAATTAGTGTTCTGAAAGCAAGCCGGAACTGACGAGCAGATAGGCAGGATGGAAAGGCTTTAAAGACCGAATCAACGTAGAAGGGCATTACTGTCGCCGCTATATCGGCGGATTGCGGAGATGCCAGGATTACGAGCATTACAGAGTGTGCAGCTTCGAAATGAGAATGAATTACTTCCAAGTCGGAAACGAGGTAGGCAGAGAGGTACGGTATCAATACGCTTTCATAGATTGCTGGAGAGAGCACGGGGACCACTTGTTCACACAGGTTAAGGAAGTACAGATCCCGGAGACGGTCTGCAAACAGGGTAGGTATTTTACCAACTAGAGCAGACGTTAGCCAAAAACCTCCGTGACGGGGTATTGAATTCCTACACTGAATCGGTGCAATTGTCAATATGAGTTTCGCAACGTCAGTAGGGCAGGACGTGAGGAGGTCGATGGCAGCGTAATAAACAAAATTATAGGATGAGAATGCTCCAGGTCCAATCCTTGATGTGATGAAATAGAACTCATGTAGAATTTGAAGGATCCTTGACGCAATCGCTGGACCAGCTGTGTCAAGCAATGTCAGCTAGAGATCACTTCCGAACTGAGGATATGCTTACTGTCTCTGCGATAAAATGTAGGGTATTGGGTGATACGGGTAATAAGTCCCTGAAGGATGATGATTGTCGTAAACAGCACCAACTTTAAGATTTGCCAGACGACTGGTATAGTGACTTTCAACGACTGCTCATCTACAAGCCGCACTTCTTCAGGCATTGGAACTGATGATAAGCGGTTGGTTTTCCACTGCGATGCTACCGAGTGAGAGAATTGTTGAATGCTGTCAAGCAGAGCATGGACTGATCGCACATCGTGGGTTGCTTTTATGGCCGACCCTGCAAGATTCGCAAGATTACTCATGGATACAAACAGTGGACGCGCAGTTCGCTCCTGAAGTTCCAAGAAGGAATTTGATTTGCTTGGCCAGGTGAGTTTCCAGTCTGTGAGGACCATATCATGGTCAATTGCTGCTAGAAAATATCCCGACTGAAAACCTTCGTGAGAGAAATAGATTGATTTGATGATTGCGGGTAAGAGCGCATCGTAGTTGATTTGCAATTTTGCTTTATCCGATAAGCTCCGGATTGCATGTGTTAAGACCAAGCTTACGACATCTGCCTCGATACCTAAATCATGAATATAAGGGAGTGGTAATTAGAGGTGTTGTAACCAACCATTTGAGCCATCTTTATTATTAACCCCCAGCGATAGATTCACTGCCCTACAAAATGCCTCCTCAACACTCTTCCGAGTGACTCGAGGTAAGTGTGACCTCTCATGGTCCGCTGAAAGAACAGCACCGAACAGTAAAAGATGTTTCCAACGCGGCACTGTACACACAGATTCCAACAATTAGCGTTCGCTCCAGATATATGCCACCATACCTTACCATTCTGATTTGCACCTCTGATGAGCGCATTCAACCAGTCCTCTACACCGAGACTCAAGCCAGGGCACTCGATCTTGCCCAAGGTGGCACTCCGAAATACACCCAAAGTGCGCTGCGCAGATTGCAAACCATCCTGGCAATGCCATATCGCAGGCGACATGAGTATCTGTGTAGAAAGAAGTGACACGTTGAGGGGATTCGTCAAGTTTGCCAAAACCGTCGCAGCAGATGCGTAAATCCTGGAGCCTTCTGGAGAATTTGGATCTGCGAGGCCGGGTTGGAGGAGGATACAAAGAACATGATCAAAACGTGGGTCGCTCATCGCGGACATGAAAAGAATGAAGGTGCGCTCACTAAATCACAGCCAGTAAGGCAAATCTTACCCTTCCGATTGTTGTCTCCCACCCTGATATTACCCGGCCAACTAAACACACTACCCTAATTCGCCAGGATGGCGGATGATCCCGTTTTCGGCGACTGAAACATGGGTTATTTTTGACGCCGAGGTACGAGGCTCAAACACACGTGATTTAAAGCAGCCTTGGGAGGACTAGTCAGAGGTAGACTACAATAATAATAATGGCAGGCAAAAGTGAACAAAACTATTATTTTATAATTATATGTAATAGTTATTTAATTAAAGTTTAGGAGACTTTTGCAAATTATAAATTTTAATTCAAGTACTATAATAACAAAAGGAAATCAATACTATAAATAATATTGCATAAGAAATTAGTTGTCAAGGTATATAAACAAGTATGTGAGTAAGCAGATTATGAGCTTTACACTACTTTTTTATATTCTTGTCATAAATATTTACTCAGTCTACCTGGTTAATATAGTGAATAAATCGCAATGCATGTAAATATATACTGACAAATACTAATGTGAATGAGGTAAAAAATATTAATTATATATTCTTTCTATCTATTACTTGAAGTAAGAATTAATATTGATTACCCTAGCACATTTGAAGAATAAAAGATAATTGGCAAGATATTAACTATTTACAGTTGCCAAGAATAATTAAAAGTTAAAAGATTTAACTTTCAAATTATAGTGAGATGAAGGACGGACAATAATAATTTTATAATACTTACAAGTGATAGAGCGAATTGACAGTAAAGTATAGAGATAATAAAGTGGAAGGGTAAATTTTGAATCGGAAATTAAATAGAATTCCATAATAGTTATCTCAGCTTGTAAGTGTAACTATCATAATTTTCATATCAATATAAAGAAAAAATCCAACTGGCAATCTATATACAGAAAATGGAGATTGTTATATCAAATTCCAAAAGTAAGATAAAGAATATCACATACTACAGAATTCAGATATCCAATGTTTATCATTATATATAGGCAATATTACTGAATATATATCACTATATAAGGTGAAAATTATTGAGCACAATATCTAACATAGCTATATCTACACAACATGCTATAACAGTCAATCAGATTGAGCAAATATCATCAAAAGAAAAGTTTTAAGTTAATAAATTATAAGTGTCATATTGTAGAACAAAATCTACAATCTCTATAAGGGTAAATAAATAGAAAATTCCCTGAGTTATATGAAGGTGTTCAAGTGGGATTGAAATTTCTGAGAGAATTTAATTATGTTCAGAATTACCCAAAATTTCTGTTTACACTTTTGCAAAAATCACAGTTGGAAAGATAAAATTATTCAAGTATAATTAAAGTGTATACTAGTTTATATTCAAAACCCAAATCTTTCCATAATACATTTTAATATTTCCAATAATAAGTAACTATCTAATAAAGATAGAACTGTATGGTAATATTCATTGTTGGCATTACTTTCTCCATAACTAATTGTATTAAAATAAAATAAATAATTATTATTTACATCAAATTTGGTACATTATAAGTAAATTCAACAATGTTCAATATATATATCTCGTTATTTGGTATCAACATGAGAATTCTGACTTGAAATATGTCATGATTTGAATAAGTACTATAGGAATTTCTGTCTTGATTGTTTTTACTATATGTATATGGAATATCACACCTGTAGTGATTATTGAATCAGTCTCAGATAGTATATATAACTGATATTTAAGATTTTTTTAGTATATCAAAAACATTCTATAATACATAGTTAAAGTTACTCTTATACTTGACAGTCTGCTATTTTATTTAACATTGTAAAATTGTAAACTAAGTTCATACTCTATAATATAGGATATCAGAAATGTATGCAAAATCAGAGAAATGAATGTATTGGCAGTGGTAATTTCATTGATAGTAGTAATATATTGAAGGTTTTTTTGTAAGAGATAAGTATATAATACGGCAGATTGTTTGAAAGGTAATTCACTGTGATATGTTGTTTGAATTTTCAATTGATCACTAATATAGTAAATTTACAGTGTTAGAAATCAGCAGATTGTAGCAGTATCTATTAATATAAATACTGAGAAGATACATGGGGAAAAGCTAGATGATCAAATAATGAAAAGAGTAAAAGAGTAGTACAGAAGTGGGGGTACAAGAATAGTAACTATGTAGTATAGTAGAGTATTAGAAGAGTAAGTATAAAAGCAGCTTAACTTGAACAAAATCAAGAGAAGGACAAGATAAGAGAAATTAGAATCACAGCTGATCTCCAATGGAAGCATACTTTGCGACAAGTTAATTCACTTTCTGGATAATCACAATCATTTTTACTAATTATCATGTTACATAAATTAAGAAAACTATTACTCTAATTATCTCATAGAGTTCCTTTTCGTTCTAATATTGTTAGTTATGCAAATTTGAATCTGTTCTAAATAGAAATTTTCAATGTCAATACTGGAAAGAATTTGTTTGTTAATGCCATTTGCAATTATGTTTTAATAAAGTACAATATTATATAATAACGGCAATGTGCAAGTGTATCTTAAAGAATTTAGAACTAAACTTGAAAGGTATACTAACCATATACAAGCCAATAAAAATTTACAGTTTAGATTATAGTATGCATTATGATGTAAGCAGTACTAAAAATCATATTAGGCTAAATATTATTACATGTTAAACTGTATACAACTCTAACTGAGTTTCAAGTAATTATAATCACTTTATAAATTATTATAATTTCGGAAGCTACTACCAAACAAAGGCAACTACATAGTAGTAATTCACATTAAGCTAAATGCAACTAATTGGTACCCAGTACCTAATAGTATGTTTGAAAGATGGATATTACACCTGTTTGTATAATATGATGTCAGTAATAAATATTGTACAATAGACAACTATAATAATCGTATTTGTTATCAAATTTAGTTTTATTTATATAGAATAATCAGTTTGATTGTTATAGCATAGGGTGATATTGCAGTTTCAAGGTTAAAAGAAATTTGACAAAAGTGCTAAAAGCTGTACATACAAATAAATATAATTGAAATACTGCATGATAACATACCTTTGTAAGCTAGCTGGCTTTGTATATATACAAGTACATTACTAAATGCATTTATACATAATGATCAACAGACTCTACAGACTAACAGCAAGATTCTGTTTTATTAGACTGATATTTATTATAATGTAACTAATCTTTTGCCATCTGAAGATTAATATGTATCATATAATAGTTTACTTTTTATTATACCGCATAGAGTTAGACATGATATAAATTGACTCAAAGTACATGAAAGTATAGTAATTCCTAATGTAGTCTCCATACAACTCTGCAAAGATACAAAGAAAATATATATTACAACTATACCAGAATAGCAATTTGGAAAAAAGAAAAAAAAATTTATATTCCTGAAGGAATAGTAAATCAACCAAATTCTGCCTCTATTACTACAACAGTCTCCTGGCTATTGTTCAATATTCATTTACTGTTGTGTGGAAATTGTTACTCTATCTGCTATATTCGAGGGCAATTAAAAATAGGAGTTATCAAAATGTTTGAAATAATTGAGATTTCAAAAGCCAAAATAGTGTATATTGATATAATTGATATGAATATTTGTAAACCCAGTTATCAATTGACTAAATACACCTGAACTGCAACAATGGATTTAGAGTACTGTGATGTCATTGCTTAATATATTTTACTCGTATTGGAGCAGCCATTTTGCTTTATAAAAGTTATTGGATCAAGCATTGTTATTAAATTCAAAGAATAACATCATCGTAATACATTCCTTTTATTAATGTCACAAAACAGCTGTATGGCTTAGAAGGACAATTTAGCTGCATTGCACCTTGTAATCGGTGTTAGTATCAATCCGATATCAGTGAATAATGGCTGTCATATTTGCATTGTGGTTATTATGTTAAACTACAGTCAAATATCAGGGGAATGTTGTCAAAACAACATACTTCTTCATGGCAGTAGAATTGTTGGCAAAGTATGGGGAATTATTATTTAAAAGTCCATTAACTGTACAAATTATATTATACTGAGGTTTCTGTACCATATATATCAATAAGCTGGCAATTAGTGGGTAGCCTTCAATAGTTTGATTTGTGACAGAATTTGTATCCAAATCCTGTGCCAGATTGATATTTAATATCAGATCTATCAGAGCTAACATACTGAGAGTATACAGTATATAATAGTATATGAAAATTATGTTAATAATGGTGTTGAGGCAGATGCTGATTTACTGTTTATTTCAGGGAATCATAATAAGAAACGATTGATAAGCCTGGAAGTGATTGGTGATTATATATTTCTCTGAAAGCCAGATGTTGAAATATATTGCAGCTTTGCATTCATATACTGAAACATCAAAATAATATTACTAAAGAGAAAATGACTGGACTTAGCCAATAATTGTAAGAACTTGTAAGAATACAGTGAGAAATTAATATTGGTCTACCACAGTTATGGCATTTATTTAAATTGTATAGGGTTTTCTTTACTCCAACCACAATTGGAGAAACATTTCCTGACCTGCCTTCTGGCAGTATTAGATAGAAATTACGATCAAAAACTTCAGTATTGTACTATACCCCAGATACTATCAAATGATTGATATACTATTTATAATCAACAATGAAGACTATCAGATACTGAAAGTAGTGCGCATTGCAAAACAGTTATAATTTCCTCCCAACTGTACATATATGTAGGTATTAATAACTAGCAATACTTCATAATACATAGTGCCATTAGTATAGTATTTTGCCTATAATCACATCTGTACAGATATGTTTGAATTATTGACTTTTTTGAGAGTATACTGTTATGAAGATATTGTTGAGTAGAGTTGACATATTCTCTTTATATATTGTCAATTTTCTCTAATTAGATTGCAAAATGTTTATTTCTTCTATATATATAAACAAATTCCCATGAATAGATACATATGAAATACTTTGTATCATTATGATCAGTACATTTCGGAATTTGTTATCTGTAGTACTCACTTTCAATGCATTCTTTGTGGGTAAAGTTACTTAGTGATAGCTGCAATGTACCAGGTTTGGCAATTTGAAGCCGAAATGTGAATTATACACAATAGTTTCCCCAGGTACTAGCAGTATATCTTATACATTTGTATAATGTAAGCTTATACCAGTACATTCCAGCAGACTGCAAATTATTATTCCTGGCTGGCAGCTAGTAATCAGTATAGCCATTAATGGAGTTATATTCACCATTCACATGGTGTTTATGTGTACCACTAGTCTCTGTGTAGATCAAGAGAATATAATGTATACCTATTATGATACTTGTATGCTCAGAAAAGTTCATTTCCATCAATAACCTTCTTGTAGGATTCTGTCACGTCATGTAGCTTAGTGGTGTTCACATTATTTAAAAGTACAATGGTGACATTTCTGTCTTTACTGAAAATTACATCTTTTTGTCAAACACAATCTGGATTGTTCTATTCCATTTTTACAAGTATATTTTAAAATCTGGAATATATGTAACATTTGAATATTGCTTTGATTTTGAACCGAATTGTCTGTTCTGTTGAGAATTGAAGTAAATTGACTGATATGGCAGCTGAGTCATCAGTGGTGGCACACAGCAGACTTGACCAGGACTATATCGTGGTCATTGTCGTAGGAGGACCTGCCAAGTTGATGTAGTACATTACATGGTATTATTTACAGTATTTGATAGCAATTGCAGTTATCTTTCTTCATTTAACAGAATTCTGTAATTTCAAAGTGAGATATTCTGCAGTATTGACTCCTGTACTCCAAAAAAATGGAGTGTTTATTGAAGTTAGTCACAGTAGAAGATAGTTTTTCAACAATGATTTGGAGTAGGTACTGGACAATACTCTCATGTTGGTTAGTACACAGACAACATTGTTCATATATTGTTCAATATACAGTGAACACAGACCAGAATGTCTCTTTATGTGATTCAGAAGCAGTGTTAAACTGCTATTGATTTTGAAAACATCTGAATAGTGCATCAGCAAAATGTAATTATGTCTCTGGAAGCCTCTGGGAGTGTTTGAGAGTTGTCGGACCAGAATCCCAGGGTGGTCAAATCCCAGAGTCGACTAGACCGTTGCAGTGGCCTTCAGGTGCACCTGGGAGCACCTGGGAGCGCCGGAGACAAGCCTGGGAGCTCCGACGACAACCCTAGAAGCACCTGGGTGCACCGACGCCAAGGGTCGGAACGCTGGCGACAAGCCTGTGAGCACCTCGAATCACAGTAGAGGAGTCTGGCAAAAACAACATCTTCGGGAATGCTGCTGGTGCACCTGGAAATCATAGCTAGTACTTATCTTTCAACAATTTTTTAAACTCATGTATTCAGTTTGTATTCTCATGTATGTATCAATGTATCTATATAGCTACGCATCTACACACGGAATATCTGGACTGGCTGCAGGCAGTGCTTGAGAGCAAATTGAAGTGGGCCTGAAGATGATGATCGACTGAACTCAGAGATACATTTGGAGGCGGTCGTTGGGTGAACTTAGAGATGCACTTGTGGGCTGTGATTGAGCAACTTTGGAGATGCACTGGGAGGCTCTGATCGAGTGAACTCAGACATGCACTTGGAGGCCGTGATCGAGTGAGTTTGGTGATGCACATGGAGGCCATGATCGAGTGAACTCAGAGATGCACTTGGAGGCCGTAATCGAGCGAGTTAGGAGATACAGTTGGAGGCCGAAATTATGTTGAACTCAGAGATGGACTTGGAGGCCGTGATTGGGTGGGTTTGGAGATTCATTTGGAGGCCGAGATCAAGTTACTCAGAGATGCATTTGGAGGCCGAGATCGAGTTGAACTCAGACATCCACTGGGAGGCCGTGATCGAGTGAGTTAGAACATGCATTTGGAGGCCGAGATTGTGTAACTCAGAGATGCACTTGGAGGCCATGATCAACTGAGTTTGGAGATGCACTTGGTGGCCATGATCGAGCAAGATTGGAGGAGTACTTGGAGGAGGTTGATAGGAGGCGCGCCGGGTGCTGCGACTCTATCCATCAGTATGTCAATTCGCAACCACAGGAATGTGATGAGGTGACTTTACCTTAGAGCTCTCATGGAGAGCTGGCTGGTGGCGGCCGAACTTGAATGGAGGCACACCGAAAGCTGAAGCTACATTCAGGGGTCAACTTGTGATTGTGAGAATGAAGGGAAGACAGACAATCTTGGGTGGATGCAGTACTCAGTGATTGCTGTACTCGGTGAATGCTATACTCGGTGTATGCTGTACTCGGTGTATGCGGTACTCTGTGTTAACTCATGATCATGGGATGGAGAGATAGAGAGGGATGACTTAACTTTGTGTTCTGCAATGATGGTGAAGAAAGAGAGATGGCAATGAAGATGGGAACGATATGGAGGATACGAGCGGATATCAGTAGTCAGGGGTTGGACTTGCCTGCTTGGGTTTAGAAGACTTTGTAGCAGTGTTTCTACCCGCCCGATGGGGAGTAGTGCCTGCTGTATCAGGAAAGGTAAATTGACTCGCACACGGAATTCTCTCAAGTCCCAGTTTCTCATGATGATTTCCCCCATCTCCTCTCATCTCTCTCTTTCTCTACCATCACCTAAGAACACGAAGTTAAGTCATCCCTATCTATCTCTCCATGCAATGATCATGAGTTAACACCAAGTACAGCATACACTGAGTACAGCATACACCAAGTACAGCATACACAGAGTAGAGCATACACTGAGTACTGCATACACTGAGTTCTGCATCATCCCAAGATGGACTGTCTCCCGCTCCCAGCCAGTCTCTCATCTCTCAGCGGAACTTATTGTACTCAACTCTCCACATTCCCACAATTACGAGTTAACCAATGAATATAGTCTCAGCAGCCATTGCACCTCCCTCCAGATCTACTGCCTCCAGATTGAACACCTCCAAGTACTGCTCCAATCTCGATCGATCAAGGCCTCCAAGTGCATCTCCAAACTTGCTCGATCACGGCCTCCAAGTGCATCTCTGAGTTACACAATCTTGGCCTCCAAGTGCATCTCCAAACTCACTCCATCACGGCCTCCATGTGCATGTCTGTGTTCACTCAATCATGGCCTCCAAGTGCATCTCCAAACTCGACCAATCACGGCCTCCAAGTTTGCACCATCATCGCCTCCAAGTGCATCTCCAAACTCGCCCGAATACGGCCTCCAAGTGCATCTCTGAGTTCAACTTGATCTTGGCCTCCAAGTGCATCTCCAAACTCACTCGATCATGGCCTCCAAGTGCACCTCTGAGTTACACGATCTCGGCCTCCAAATGTATCTCCCAACTAGCTCGATCATGGCCTCCAAGTGCATCTCTGAGTTCAACTTGATCTAAGCCTCCAAGTGCATCTCGGAGTTGCTCTATCTCGGCCTCCAAATGCATCTCCAAACCCGCTCAATCACGGCCTCCGAGTGCATCTCCAAACCCGCTCGATCACAACTCCAAGTGCATCTCTGCGTTGAACTCGATTTCGGCCTCCAAGTGCATCTCCAAACTCGCTCGATCGTGCCTTCCAAGTACATCTCCCAGTTCACATGATCGCGGCCTCCAAGTGCATCTCTAAGTTGTCTCAATCAGCATCTCCAGGTGCTCCTGCGATTACGCTCCAGTACCATCTGCAGCCAGATTGGCAGTGTGTACATATATAGAGAGACTTAGATAGATAATACATGCCATATTATGATGCAGTGAATCTTGTGACTGTAACAAAGATGAATCTGATACATGAAATGCCTTGTGGTTATGGAACCCTGAGAACCACTACTGTGACACTACGGCACTAAGTCTCCCGCAGAGCTGCGCAGAGGTCTCAACATCAGCAAAAAGTGAAATTGGATTCCGAAAATGGACCCCACGCACCGTTCCTTCTCCACATTCCTTACAAATAATCCGAGCAACTTATTTGCAATCTTCCACCATGCTTCGAAGCGTTCAATGATGTGATCGCGTCGTTGCCACATCTCACAACATGTTTAGTCATTTAAGCTAATTTATTGCACTTGTTTCTTTCATGTTGGTCATCTAGATTTTAATCGTTTTTACAGTTTTTTGAACTGTTCCATTGATTTCAAGAATATTCTTAACTATTTAATCCCTTGAGACATCGATTATACACAAGCTTGCACAACTCCCATTACAAAAATTAAGACACCCAGAGGAAACAC
>Ga0307512_10000624_pt1 | contig 52482 bp, 48 predicted proteins | sample 14_EM_MG_FD_200267 | JGI IMG/M metagenome (GOLD analysis project Ga0307512, IMG submission 200267) | Populus trichocarpa ectomycorrhiza microbial communities from riparian zone in the Pacific Northwest, United States - 14_EM | ecosystem: Host-associated > Plants > Roots > Unclassified | place...
ATAACGGACTTCCTCGAGCTCTGCGTAAGCCTCATCCTTAGCATCCTTATCCTCAAATCTTAACTTAAGTGCATTCACATATCCAGTCATAGATTTAGGATGAGTTCCGTTGAGAGTTCCTTTAATCGATTGAATATGCCACAACGCTGCATAGCTATCCATTAAGGATCCGATCCAATATATGGTTCGTTGATCGTTTGGAAATTTTTCGTGTTGGTCCTCTATATAGACCTGAACCAATACCCACCAAGTATCGAAATCTTCTCCTGGCTTCCCAAAGAACTTTTTGGGTTCTTTAATTTTAATGGGCTTAGCGTATTCCAATTCCTTGATTCGTCTTTGTCGTCTTGATGGACGTCTTCCTCCGTTTCCTTCTTCTCCGGATGGTGGATCTGGTGGTGGTGGTGGATCTCCTCCGCCTGCTCCTCCGGCTGCTCCGGGATTTGCTCCTCCAGCTGCTCCGTCACCTGCTCCTCCAGCTGCTCCGTCACCTGCTCCTCCTGCTGCTCCGTCATTTTCTCCAGCATTACTTCCGGCTCCTCCTCTAAGCTGGGCATGCCAGGAGTATTCACTTCCTGTATCTCTGAGACTTGACTCTGTTGGGGACCTATCGAGATACGGTCGTCTCTGGGTTCCTGAGGGTCCCGCTACTGTACTGGGCCTTCCAAAGTTATATGGTGATGATAGCGAGAACTTGCATTCCTCCATCGCAGTAGTTAATCCGGTATTAACTTCCGTCATTTGTATTTTATGTTCTTCCATCCCATTTGCATGTCCCTGTAACTCTAGTTTTGTAGGGATCTGTTTTAGCGCGGTTGTAATGGCCGCCGTAGTCTTAACTACTTCGTCTATTCTTTTCGATAGCTGAGCCAACCCTTTCTGAAATGTTTGAGTAGAGCCTTTTTGCGCGAGCAGTTGCAAGGTATTATCCGATATCCTTTTACTTTGAGCTCTTAGCTCATTCCTCAGTCCTTCAAACAAATCCGTGGCCTCCTGTACTATTTGATTATCCTGTGACTGTAGTACGAGGATTCCCGAACGGAGTTCTTGAAGCATGGCTTCCTGAAACTTAGCCATAGTACCAACTCCAGCGATTTCGGAGTTGATTCGAATCTTTTCCACTTGGAGTCGGCTTTCCATAATAACCATCTCATTTTTAACTGAATCGAATTGCTCCTGCAAAATATCCTTTTCTTCGTTACATGCCTCGATGACATGGACGATTTGTTGAGCGAGTTCCGATAACTGCTCTTGCACTAAGTCGGAATTCTGATCCGACATTTCTATTTCCCCTTGCCCTTCTGATGCTTCCTCGGGTTCCGCTTGCTCCTATATTAGCAAGTAATCCTTTCGGGCGGCTTCTATTCTTCTTTGATAGCCTAGGCACCATTCTGGGATTGGTCTCGCTACTGGGGACCGGGGTTTCTCCACTCTCGAACTGCTGGGGGCTATCGCCTTGCTGGTGTACGTTAACCATCTCCGAGGGGCCGCCATCTTGAACGAGATGACTATAATCTGGTGGTGGAATAACTCTATTTAATTTGACTGTAGCCTCGTCCCTATGAGGGCAATTTTTAAGCTGACAATGGTCGATACAGTGTCTCTGTAGAATATAAGAGTTTCTTGCGTTAACCCTGCCCAAATATTTGTAGCTGTAGCGCTCCGATAGGAAGCTACACTTCTGGCAGTATACCGAGGGGCTCTTTTCCTCGATATTGTATAACTGGCAGCTGACGCAGAAACAATTCTGTCTCTGGCAATGTTCGTTGCAAAGTCTCTGACCAAAATAAATGCAACAAAAGTTGTCTTCGCACCTCAGGCACTCCGAATTCAGGTATTACATTGACCCTTGGCTCGTCAATTATAATGTGATGTAGTGCTGGGTTCTGAGGATGTCGGTAGAAATATGCTCCAGTTTTGTAAAGTTCTGTATAAAGATGTAACAGCTCTGGCGTCATCCAATCGAAGCTGATGTCGTAAAGTCCACTCTCAGATAACAGCGTAGAGTACTTAAAATATTATACTGTTACGGGGGTATTATAGTCCCAATAATCAATACAACATTTATTGAACTAAGTACGGCCGCATATCTAAATATCTCTTTCTCTCCTCGTCTTATCCTAAGACTCAACATCTCGTTCCTGTACAACGAGAACTCCCAATCTAAACCTATACCACTGACCATCCCCTCTGTAGATATAAATCACGCCTCGTCGTCGAACATCAGGTCCTCGGAAAACTCCTCGAATGGTAATAAGCCGGTATTCAGATACCGTAACACTAGGTAGTCAATATTCTCGAGTTGCGCGAAACGAAAAACCACTCGGTAGATGTGGATTAAATTGTGCTCTTGTAAACTCAATAGAAGATTGCCGAATAACTCGACTACTCGTTGCAGTGCGTACTCGGCTGGTGTATACCTGTGTCCAGGCATACAATGGGTAATCTCGTAGGTTGATTAAGGAAGAAATGGTTGACAATCTATTTCTTAAAGTATAGATAGATAGATAGAATTCTTAATAATATTTTATGATCATCTTCGGTGTTCTGAAAGCTAGCTTGCTCGCTGATGTCCCCCAATTCCTTCAACCAACGCTGGCTCATTATAGCCCGTTCTTTCTCATAGCGTGATAATGATTATCTCGGCCACGCTCTCTTAGCACCCGGTGATAACTCTCCACAACACCCTCAGGTAATTGTGCTCATGCAATGTGGTTTAAAAACCCTACGCTCCTGATAACAATCAGGCCATCCATTGCGCGATATCAGCTCATCCTGTCTTTCTTATCTCAGACAACCCTTGCACCGTATTAGTCGGTAGTTGGAACATCTATCGCCCAGGCGATAATGCTTACGCACATTAATCCCTCATGCACATGAGGTATTAATTGCGTCATAGACTTAGTCGGCGACCAACTGATGCTACGCCAACGTAGATTAAAGACGCGTAAGCTCATATCCGATACGAGGTTACATTGCGATCCAAACTACCAGAGTCAACTTAGTAGTGCTCGCTCTAGGCGCATTGCCTACGTCATTAATCTCTCAGTTACGTTATGCTAAGGTCGAGACTATTCTCCAGACCTGAACGTGCCTCTCCGAATCCCATCCCTCTCTAGAGTGGGGGAGAAGAGCTCACTTAATCGCATAACTAACAACTGCCGTGTGTGATTACCACACATGTCCAGCATAGTATCCAGTTGTGAACGAAGTACCCACACTTCGCGCGACCAACACGTGCTCTCTCCTTAGAGCGTGTTGCTGACCACTTAAATGTTCACATGCATAGGTGTTATGCATATCGTAGATATGTATGCATCTTGTATCATAATTTAAGTATCATTATCGCTGCTAGGGAACTACCCCTAACACCTCTCTTATCTGCCTTTCATTCTTCCTCCTTCGTTGCCTTTCCGTCTTTCTCCTTCTCATTTGTTTTTACTGTTATCTCCATTTCCTCATTGTCCTTCTTCTTTGCCCTTACATTTTTCTCCACCTGTTTCTTTTCCAAATCGCGACATAACCACAGTATGTCATTCTCTACCAAATAGAATCGTTCTGCTGATACCAATAATTTACATTCTTTTGCGAATGCGGCGGATGGCAGGGGGCTGGGGAGTCAGGTTGGCCAAGGAATATGCAATAGGGCCAGACCATTCGTCGTCAATTATGCCCGCCTTGATATGATCAATCCATTCTCCGGCCGTAGTAACTTCTAGTGCGATTGCATTTCATTGAGCCCGTTGGAAATTCAGATTGCGAGATAACGTATCCGCAACCGGATTCTTTACACCCAGGATGTGCTTGACCTCCCTGTCAACATTTTGGAGGACTGTCAGGATATCCATCTGTTGTACGGTGAGGTCTGGTTGTGTCATGGCCCAATGCAAGGTCGCATGATCCCTGTGTACCAAAAATGGTTCCTCGGCTCCATGTGTGTTGAATTATTATTATAATATTGCGTCTTGAATGCCAAATAGTTCTCTGTCATATGCAGGGAATTGCATCTCCGCATCATGTAATTTACTGTTGAAATAACCTAGTACCATCTCCGCCTTGTTTTGCACCTGGGAGAGCACTGCGCCCAAGGCATCCTGGCAACCATTGACGTGCAGGCAATATTTGGCATTGGGGTCCGGTACAGCCAGGACTGGAGCATTGCAGAGTGCTGTTCGGAAGGTGTCCAAGGCATGCTGGCGTTCTCTATCCCAGGCGAGTGGAGTGCGCTTGATCTTCCTCAGTTCTCCACGTCAACGCCCAACATCTCCTCTTCCCTTCAGAGGAGTGCCAATGGCATACAATGGCATTGCAATGTGAGCGTGGTGTTCAATGAATTTTCTATAGAAACTGGTGAGACCCAGGAAGCCTCTGACGTCCTTACTATGTTCAGGTTGCGGCAAATCCATTACTGCATGTGTCTTATGTTCCTGGGCGTGGGTGCCGTCCTTGCCAATGTCAAAGCCACAAAAATCGACTTTCTGACAAGCCCAGGTACATTTTACACATTTGGCTTTGGGACCATGTTCCGTCAGTAAGGTAAGCACTTCACGGACATGTACAACATGTTCCACCAAGGTAAGGCTCTGAATCATAATATTGTCAAGATACACGATAATGATTTTGTGTTTCATTGGCTCCAAGATGCCCTTCATCATGCACATGAACAGGCTGGGTGCGTTCGCCAGGTCCAACGGCAGATCTCTCCACTCGCACGAATCAAATTCAGTGGCGAAGGCTGTCTTTCGCCTGTTGGCGGTTGCGATACGAATTTGATGGTAACCAGCCGCCAAGTCCGATTTTGTGAACCAGCAGGAGCTGTGCCTGCAGTGGAGTAAGTCCTCGATATGTGGACGAGGACAACCATCGTTGACAGTTATGGCATTTACTGCACTATAATTTATGCACATACTCAGTGTACTGTCAGGCTTTCACACAAATGATCCTGGTGAGCCGAAATTACTTCGAGACGGCTTAATCGAACCGCAGCAAATAGCCTTGGCTATCAACCTCCGAAGCTCTCCTTTGTCACGTGGAGAGATGCGGTTTGGCGAGCAGCACGGGATTTTGCCATTCTGGTTTGTGTTGATTTCGAAATCGACTTGCCTTCCATTCTGTAAATTTGCCTAAGTTGGCTTGCCGAAAAGACCCTGGAAGTCTTTCACCATGTCTTGCAACTCTCCCGGTGGTTCGTCTGTCAGGATTGTGTCGCCATCACTGCAGCAGTGCACGTTTATTAAAAGGGCCCGTTTCAACAGGCTGTTAGGTACGTTTTCATACTCTGCCTTCCGTATGATGTCGATGCCAATGAATTGACTTGCTCCACCATTCCTTCGTCAATGTCCAAGGGGCGTTGGCCAGGCAAGTAATGTACTTGGCCATGCTCTCTTTCCTCCAAGAGCTTATCAGAAATCCACAGTTCATTGCTGTCATGGCCGATTTGATATCGTCGGTTTATATCACGTATCCATCTCTTGCCTAGCACAATATCAAAGCCCTTGACGTCATAGACCGCAAATTCGGCATCATAGACATATGACGTACTGAGTCGTTGTTTCGATTTGACTTGTTGGCGTTTCTCTATGCCATCCTCTGCATTGACATTGGTTGTCTCCACATTCATCCATCCTGCATCCTTTGCACTCAGGGCGGCCCATTGGTGTTTTAGTTCATCAATGAACATCCAACCCACATAGATCTCCGACGCACCATCGCCTTTCACTACTCTTGCCTGTTTGCCCCTCCACAATGCTCCATTAGTCTGGTATAGTGTTTTCCCATTGAACCTTAGTAGGTCGACCACTGAGTCATCTAGTTTACTAACTTTCAAGTGGTGGTAACAGGTGAAAAACTTGAATTGACTATCTGGCACCAATTTGCCACCCTTTTCATTTGACGATACCGCACAAGATGGTGTTTTTCAGGGAGGTACGGCCGCGGCCACTGACCTCCGTTACCTTATCCTGCTTCAGAGTCCGAGTCCGAAAGACTCTCCAACTCGCTCCCTTCCTCACAGTTCGTCTGCTGCTCAGCCTCTTTCACCTTGGTAAGCTGTCCACTCTCCTTTCGACCAGTTGGTGCACCTCCTCTTTTCTTGTCTTTATGTGGGCATCCAGGCTGGGCTTTTGGGGAATCTTTGCCAACCGAAGCTTGATCGAGTAGCTTCATCATCAAGTCACGGTTTGGGCAATTGTGAGAGATATGACCCACCTAGCCACAGTGATGGCAGGTCAAACCGTCGTCTTTGGCTGGGCCAGCTGTGCAAGTTGTACCTCCTTTCTTGAAGTCCATTTGCGTAGGTTAAGTTTGCATAGTTGTGTTAGTGTTTGTGTTGAAGCCATTTCCTGGTTGAGTCTTGATGAGAGACGTGTCCAACGTGGCAAGGTGCTCAATGTGTTGTTCGAGGGTTGGAGTCCTATCGCGAATGCCAATATAATGAACCAAGTTATTGTACACTCCTTGATTGCCCTTTTTGATCTTATACCCATAAGCATGGGATAATATTTCAGCAGGCTTAGGCTGGTGCAGGTCCAACCTCGAATGAAGGTGACCGAAATGTTCATTAAACTCTGTGACACATTCTCCCTTCTTGAGTCTTAGTTCTTCCCATTCGCATTTGCCCAGGTCCAAGGTGTGGGAGAGAATATACTTAACTTGCAACTCGGTGCAAAAGGTGGACCATTCGATGGGCGTACTCATCGGGACACGGTGCATGGCCCAGACTGCTGCTTCTCCTTTCAGCTGTAGCACTGCTTGCTCTCCCCAGCCCGTTGTGCCAACCCATCCAATGGCTAGGGCTGCATTTTTGAAGTGTCATTCAACAGCAAAAAGGAAGGCGGTGACATCGTCCAAGGTTCGTTTGTCCTCATACATCAGAAGTTTAGATGACTCGACCGAGAAGCCACGGCTCCAGATGGGCCAGTGGATGGTTCGACGGAGCTACGGATGCCGAATAGGCCAGATGTCGGTTGAGCAGAGCCACGGATACCAAATGATCCTGGGGGCAGTTGGGAGGTGTTCAGCACCGGCATTGCATGTACTTGGTTTGTGGTCAGTCATTGAATGACAGGTTCCACCACTTTCAACCCCAATTCCAGGCTGCTCTGTTGTAACGAGAGATTTCGGACTTGGTGTAGCAGCATGACTTTCTCCAGCCGGAACTGTGCGATATCTGACTGCTCCATTGTCTCCAGCTCCAGCTTGCATGTGTCAAGCTGTCTCTCATACTTGGCGGATCGATGTTTCTCGATCTGGAGCTCTTCTTCCAACACCTCAATATCTTGCTGAGTGGCTGTGAATTCCCTGCTCGGGCTGTCTTGGATGGGCTCACTAGCCTCCATGTTCTTGACTTTAGCGGCCAAGCCCTCGTTGAGGTCGCCAATCTTAGCGAACTTCTCGGCATGTTCAAAGCTCTCAGAGCGGTTCGCATCAATGATCTCCAGTTGGACATCCTCCATAGCCCTGATCCAGTCGATTGCTTGGTCAGACCAGAGCCCAGGGCCATCCTCGATGACCTTCATTCGGTTTGTGACGTATTCTGTTGTGCGAAGTTCTGCATGTTGGACGCCTGCGGTGGCTGAGGTCTTAATCTAGCTGCTACACCTGATTGACTTGGCATTGTCAAGTTTATCGGTAAAACTGACATCTTGCTCGTTGTGCGCATCGTGCGCGATGTGCGTGTCATGCCCAGCAGGAAGGGCCACAAAGTAAGATGGCTCGTGCGATGTCTCCAAGCTGCCGGCAGTCCACTGGTTCAAAGATAAACCAAGCGAATCTGCCAATGTACATTGCGTTTCGATCGCTTCTGATGTTTCCGATGCCGTCTGAAGTCAACTTTGGCAACCAATTTGGGCAAATCGCCTCTGTGTAGGTGTAGAAGTGAATGTTAATGATGATCGAACTGACATCTCACTAGATCTTACTACCACACGAGCCTCCCGCAGAGCCGCACTAATGCAACATAGCCGCACCTTATCATGACCAGAGCGGTCCACCCACATGGCCACATCATGCTTTGATTAACCATGATTCAAGGCCAGAATTTGTTGATGCTCCATTGACACTAATTTTCAAGACGGGGCGGGGAGTGAGGTGCTTTCTCTTTGGCCTATAAAGGCTGCCAATACTTTGATTATGTATAATAACTGCCAAATCACTCTTTAATTACCTGACTTACAAGACCAATAATCTTTGACGCTCCGTTGTGTCTCATTTTTTGGAGATAGTAGCAATGTCATAGCTATCATTATTACCCATGACAGTGGCCAATACTTTCACTAGGCATTAAAACGACCAAGTGTGTGATTAATTACCTGACTTACAGGACCAAGATATTGTTGACACACTGTTGATGCTCATTTTCAGAATCGGGCAGGGAGCGTGTCGCTTTCTCCTTAGCCTTTGAAAGTTGCCTATACCTCATTGATGAATGTCTGCAACCAATCGCAACTCAGATTAACCGGGATGCAAGGCCCAAAATTGTTGATGCTGCATTGATGCTCTTTCTCAGACTGTGGCTGGGAGCGTGTCGCTTTCTCTGTTGTTCATAAATGCTGCCTATACCTCTTTTATGAATGTCTGCATCCAATCGCCTCTCAAATTTCCCTTGTGGCAAGACCGAAATTAGTTGCCGCTCCGTTGACTTTCATTTTCAGGATGGGGCAGGGAGCATGTCTCTCTTATATTTGATTATAAAGGCGGCCAATACATCAAAAGTAGACAATCATATACCAAAGTCAATATTTCACGATTAACAGTAGAATATCTGAATGTGACTACAAATAGAGAAACCCCAAAACCAGAACTGGAGATTGGAACCGACAGGTATAGCCAAACCTAGCACAACCTGCTGTTCGATTGGTACAGGTAGGGGTTTGGCCCGCCAAGCTGCAGCGGATCGGGTTTTACAATTGGTCTGGAACTGATCCACACAGTTTTTGCTCTCTGAACTGGGACTGCTGGATGGTTTCACTGATCCATTGCTCACACTAAGTTGAGGCCAAAGATAGTGGGCAGGTGATATGGCGGATGGAAACCACACAAACTCCAAGCAAGATGGGTTAGGGTTCAAATATGGGCAAATACTTGGTGATCTGACAAGTACAGTCACCTCTTTCTGTAAGAATGTGCCAGGTCCTGCAGCCTAGATTCTAATAGAGAGCTAATGCTTCTGAGGAGAGAGGCTTGGCATGAGTGATTGCTTATGAACTTGTTGAAAATGGCCTTTTCAGTAGCACCTCCTCATTATATATTTGTCCATAACTCCACCAATTTACATGCAAACCACTCAAGTGAGATCTCAATAGAAAGCACAGAAGCAGTACATCTCTGTCACATTATCAAAAATAGACCAATGATAAAAATCAGAAATCTTCGAAAATTCCAGCTCTCTTAGACTTCCAGGCCTGCTGCCTCCCTCTGACTGTCTGAGTTTCTGAATAGAACTCAGTTGTTAACCATAGAGAACGCATCTAACTTTCTCTGAGCCATTGTACCCTGCAGTAGAAGTTTCTGTATGTAAAGGTCACCACTCATATGATGCATAGCCTGTCTAATCTTGGGATCCCAGTCATGCTCTGGCTGCTGAACTTCAAAGATTCAAAGACTGTTAAGAACTTCAATCGCTTCACTTATCGTTTCTTCGGCCTCCAGTAGATCATCATCTTCCACATTTCCATTTGTGGAGTCGGACTGATAAGTTGCAATAATACTTTCTACTTTAAGTTAGTATTAGCAACTGAAGGAAAATTATACTTGTGCCTCAAGGTCTTCTGCAGAGTCAGTCACTTCCTCTTGCATCAGATTGAGAAACTCAGCAATACTCATCATATCCTGAATAACTTCTGCTCTTCTTAAATATTCCAATGCTATATCCACCGCATCTTCTTCTTGACCAAGTTTATCAGGGTCATTTTTATAGGGGTTTCCAGATTACACTTCCTCTACGTCTACCTCTTGGTTGGTATCAGTATCTTGAATTTGGGATGGAATTGCGTAGCACAATATCACCTTCTTAGCCCAGTAAGTCAGTTCATATACCTTGACCGTACTTTTCATCAAGTAGTTGAAAATAGTTCATTCCTAAATGTCATGGTTCCATGCAGCAACAGCGCACTGGATAGCTTGCAATAAGTTGATTGTAGCAAGCATCCGCTCTGGTGAAAACATATCAAGTTAACTGATTTGCCTGTTGAGAAAGCGATTGCAAGTATGTGCCTTCTGAGTTCAAATAATTCCTGGATCATCAGGCTGAAATGCAGAGATGGTATTCATTGATAGCCATTGTATGCGGATATTGGAAAGGGCTTGATTCCCACGCAGTTTGGCAGTAGCTGATTCATGTACCAAGAAGTTGTCAAGTAAAAGAACTACCTTCCAATTTCGGTGAGCCACCGTATCATTGGAGCGTTCAAGGTAATCTATCATAATATAGGTTCGCACCCAGGCGGCTTTATTGTAACAGTATTGACAGCCTCCCGGGTATATATCCACATTATTCAAACAATGCGGGTTCTTTGCACTTCCAATATTCCAAAGAAGCTCATGTTCTGATTCATGTCCATGCAATGTTACCATAACTGTAATTTGTGCCTTATCTATCTTTTTTCCAGCAAGTTCATATGTTCCAAGACCACAATCAGATTGCATTTGCCAGTGATATGCAGTCTTATCCACATTGCAAATATCACATGATTCATGGGCAGACAACACTGCTTGAATCTTTTGCATTTGCTGTTGAGTCCCATCAACTGGGGCCCTACCAGATTGGCCATGAGATTTATACTCTTTATCTGCATATTGCTCTTTCCATCCCATTAACCACCCTTCAGAAAACTTCAATGGTGTTTCACCTGGGTATAGACAGCGAAATAGCTGCACTGCTTTTGCTTTCAGAATATTCCTGGTAAACGTTGTATGATTTTCAATAGCTTCCATCCACGCAAAGAGTGCATGGTGAAGACCTGGATAGATTGGAATCCGCCCTCTCTTTTGGCTGGGATGGTGCAATTCCCCTTCAAGTAGCTCAGAAGACCATTTCAGAATTTTCCTAATAGTTGACTGTGTGAGGTTCTTCTGTATGCATCAGCAGTTTGATCATTCATTGCACATCTGAGTCCAACATACTCATTCTGGATGTTGTTATTCAAACCACTACTTGATTTCCAGCCACTCTGGAATTGCTCCACATCGTTGTTGATACTCAACAATGTAGTTGCAAATCTCTCTCCTCTCACTATCGGATCACCGGTGCAGCTTTTTTTTTGCGTTGTTGTCAAAGTGCCAGGGCCAGGGGTTGCAACGATTGGTATCGTGCAGAGTTTTCACCCTTACTACACTCCCTAAGTACTAAACATCACTACTTTTTATAAGAATCTCCACACAAAAATTCACAGTCCAACAAGAATATCCTACTAGAAAATTTATTCTTGTTTTACATACAAAGTCGGTTGGGACCGGCCCTAGTAGTCTTATTGAGAGGATATTCTTATGCACGGGATTCTTATAGCGAGAGGCAACTGACTGTATTAAACCCAGAAGTGTAGCTGACTAAGTGACCTCAGGGCCGCATGGGTGACGGAGTTTCTGAGTAAGGGTCATCACTTTTGCATCAAGCCACTTTCACATCATATACTTTCCACACATACTTCTCAATTATGTGGGTTGTAGTCCGGTTATTTATTGATACCCCTAAATTCCTTGATCTGTCAGTATTCTGCATGGTGGCAGTAACAGGCTAGTGTCAACACCATCCTATTAGTCTATTTCTCGCTGCCTTTATGGAAGAAAGACCGCGAAGCCACCATGTAACACCACGTCTTTGCATGGGAATACATCGAAATAACAGGAATCACGAGGGATTCCCACGTGGAACTGTCATTGGAGTCGATGGATGAAGATATTTCACCAGCCCTAGTAAAAGTAATATTTTGACAATGGGAGTATACACGTTGCAGCTGCTAGTTTGTAGGAATGATACATTTCGAGAAATGTGAATTGTTGCACTTGAATTCCAGGGTCGCCACTAAAGCTTAAAATTGAGCCTCCACGAGCCTCATTCCTTTCCCGTGATTGTTTGTTGTACCACTTATCTGAACCACATCCGAACGCCAAATATGTTTGTCCCTGGTCTTCAACTTTCTGAAGCCGTTGTGGTACACGAGTCTTTTCCGATCCCCCCGACGTATGCTAACATGATGTCAGCACCAGGATGTGCTACAAGAAACTACACAAGAGCTCCAAGCAGGCCGCGAATGGCGTTTCGAAGTCGCATTCGGCTCCACTATTGAAGTCAAGCTTATCCGAGGGACGGCGGAGATCTTTGGCACAGAGCTCCCTCTTGGGCACAAGTTTACCTTCACAGGCACCAAATCTTCAATCTATACATGGAGCGGCTGTGTACTCGAAATCGGCGGTACCCCGTCTGTCGAATACACCTCTGAAGAAACCCCCATGAATGCATACGCAAACGCGCACTTTGCTCTTGAGAAACGGCGCGGTCAGGCTGAGGAATCGCAGACGTTACGTGGTCCGAGAGTTATGATCATCGGTCCACAGGACGCGGGGAAAACTAGCTTGTTGAAGATCTTGACTGGGTACGCGGTACGGCAGGGGCGGACACCGGTAGTGGTGAATCTAGATCCGAGAGAGGGTATGTTGAGCCTACCTGGCACGTTGACGGCGACAAGTTTTTCTACGATTATGGATGTGGAAGAAGGATTTGGGACCAGTCCTACCAGTGGACCGAGCCCAGTTCCTGCAAAACTGCCGTTGGTATACTACTACGGTCTTGAGAACCCAGAGGGGAATGAAAAGCTATATAAATCTCTAGTATCACGGTTAGCGCTCGCAGTTTCCTCGAAATTGTCGGAAGACGACCAGAACCGTATTTCGGGATGCATCATTGATACTTCGGGGTTGATAGCGCAAGCCTCTGGTTATGAGATGGTGCAACATATCGTCGCAGAGTTTTCGGTGGATACATTGTTGGTGCTTGGATCCGAGAGGCTTTACAGCGATATGTGTCGACGATTTGAAGATCGCTCGCAGAATCCTGTCGCAGTTGTGAAACTACAGAAGTCGGGAGGGTGTGTAGACCGTGAGGAATCGTTTATGAAGCAGTCAAGAGAGACAGCTATAAGAGAGTACTTTTTTGGCGAGCCCAAGCGGACGTTATCACCCTATACGATGACGGTGGGGTTCGATGATCTAAATGTTTGGCGGGTTGGACATGGTTCGATCCTCCGTCTTGAACTCCCCGAACAGGAATGCTGACGCGAGGTACAGTAAGCAATGTTGGTTCAGAGTTGCTGCCGGCAGGTGAAGAACATAGGCAGCCGCTTTATACACAGACTGAGCCTTCGATATTACTTCAGCATTCCATTATGGCCGTGTTACATGCTGAGCTTGGGGATACAAAAGCGATGATGGCTGAAAGCACTGTCATGGGTTTCGTTTATGTGTATGGTTCCAATCTCAAATGATGCATTGAAAAACAATTCATTAACAGTAGATTAGCGCTTCTGTGGATGATCAGAAGCGATATATGAAGATACTGGCACCTGTCAGTGGACGGTTACCGGCAAAGCCTCTCATAGTATCTTCCTTCCCAGAGCCAACGTTTAGTTTGGTTGGATAATGAGTATGAAGGACATTGCAATACCATGACCCAAAAAGGCATATACTCTGCATGATGTTCTATTAGCAGTAGTTAATTTATGAATCACATTAGTCCACAGCAAGGAAACAAGCAAGCCGTCTTAACAAACTCCAGCGCAGCGCAGCAAGAAATTAATACCTCCCAACTATGGGTAGAAACCCTGAATAACCCCGTAAAATCTTTACAAAAAATATTCTACAATCACGCCTTTATCTTGCTGCGCTGTTGCCGCATCTCTATGCTCCGCGTTCTCGGGTGCTGCCTCAAAAACATTGAAGAACCTTTCTCCAGCATCGTTAACCTCGAGGACGCTCGCCATGTTCCCACATCGGTAACAGTAGTTAGGTGCTGACCAAACCGTTGATAGTCGATCATCGTAAAGCACTTGGTACCCCTCCTGGCAAAGCTGATGAGCCCGTAGTATATGCGATTGTTTGTTGACTTCCAGAAACTTCTTAACGACCTGTGCTCCAAACGTGTAACCGGCGCCTCGCGGTGAGAGGGTAAACTCGTCACGTTCAGGGTCGGGATCAGACCAGACCAAGTCGGCCATTGGTCCTTCGTGGGGAATCTCACGAAATCGGTCGATAATTTTAATCTGATCTATGGAGTGTATAGAAGGTGATAAGCCTGTAAAAATTTGAACTTAGATTAGCCCTATATTTGGTTATTGTATCACGCTCGGCAAAGCCGTTGCTCGACACCCGGTTGTGGTTACTAGATGTGCGGAGGATTCACCTCCATGAACACAAAATATGTCGTCATTTATCACCACGCTCAGAGTGAGATAGTCAAACATGTCTGTAAAATGGTGCCAGACATTCGCATTCCCGTACTTACGACTGCACTCAGTGTAAAACCCGTAGCTCTGCGTTACACCCCGTGATTCGTGGTTACCACGGATAAGGTGTACTCGCGAGGGATACCGTAGCTTCAGGCAAACCAGGAGCGAGATGGTTTCGACAGAGAACAGGCCACGGTCAACGTAGTCACCAAGAAAGAGGTAATTTGTATCCGGACAGAATCCGCCAATCTTAAAAATCTCCAGCATATCAAAGAACTGGCCGTGAATGTCGCCAACAACTGTGACCGGCGCGAGAATATGCACCACGTTTGATTCATGCATAAGTTGCTCTTTCAACTTGTTGCATACTGCTTCAATTACTGACTCCGCGAGAAGTTCCTTCTTGTATAGCCGCTCCAGGCACTGATCAAGGTCGACAGAGGCTAACATGTTAAACGGATGGTCAGCGGCCTGAGTAAACTCAACGAAAACATAACATCAAGGGAGCTAATTAGCTACCAGGCAGCCCCGGCATCTTAAAGAGCTGGCTTGGTATAAATGAGTGGCAGAAAGTAGGCGTCGGGCGGGCGGAAAGCAGGGATGGTTCTCGATGAAGTGCAGCAACAAGATGAATGGTTGGAAAATGAGCATGAGATAGTCGAGCATCTAGAGAGTTAGAAGCATAGACGGAGGATCATTTGCTGTATCGAATAGCAGTCCTTCAATGCCAACAATCAAAAGATGTACTAGTACTTATCAAAATGTGTGTTTCGGTGGTAGAGGTTTTCGATAGGTTACTCTATCCAATGATGAGACGCACGATTCGATGAAGAGCTCCTAATACTCCCTTATGAAACTCACAAGAACTTGGGAATCGCAAAGATCGAAAGATTAACCTTCAATTTTTAAACCTACAACAATTAAGGCTATTTTATTTAGCCAATAGTGTAGATATTTTGGCTGTAGTTAGTGATTTTCGCATGTCTCTTCAACACTGCCTGCAGCAGATTGTAAACGCTTTCTAATACTTTACAAAGATTATCTGTAGGGACATGCAACTAGGAGTATTAAAACAAAGGAAATATAGATCCATGTATGCAATGAGGAATCTAGGTCTATGGATTTCATAAACATGGATGCCACATGGCTATATGTATATATATATACTAGTGCCAGAAATGGCTTTACTAGTACCTTGGTTGAATTTAAGGTAATTTAGTACAGTGTCACCAGCATGCTCCCAACAAGCGCTTGAGCTTGAGATTCAAAGGTAGCAGAAGAAGTAAACAGCAGGGAAGGGAATATATAAGAGGTGAAGAACAGCAGAAGTCAGGCAAGTAGTAACATTAGTATCTATCTACCCACCCCCATATATCTGTATATACAATTTCTCATTTGCTTAGTATTGAATCTATCTATTGAAAATAGCTTTGGCTTTTCATGGAAGAGTTCAGTTGGAGCAGGGGTGGTAATAGTATTTCCTACTTAGCGAAAATAGCATTGTTGTTTATAGTTTGTTTACACTGCAATTAGTATAATATTGTGATTTTTACTTTTGTGCCATTTCTTGAACCACAAACATATGTATATAATAATAGTTACTTGGAGTGGAAAGAGTAAGTTCACAAGGTTCAGTGATAACATGTCAAACTTGATACAATACATCACCCAATAAAATTGTGTTGACAGTCATATATATTGTATATGATTATTTCACAGAATTATCAAATATACCAAATTGGAGAACTCAATGCAAGCAAAGCAAGAGAATGCTGTATTAGCAACAGTGCAAAACAACAACTGACTGAACAATAGACAAATCTGCTTGGATACTGTTTACAGTATATTTCCTGTAGACTTTTGTAAACTTGTAGTCGATTGTTATTTATACTTTATTGATAAATCGGTACTTGTCATCTGCAAAATATAAATCGGTTCAAACGCGACACACAAAACTCTCAGACACTCCAGTCGACATCACCTGTACTCCTACATAATTGACGATACTCCGAGGACCCCCTGGCGGTAGGCAAAGTGTTCTCAGACTCCACAAGAGCATGCTCAGGTGCACCTGAAAGCACCTGTGGTTGTGGAGGCATATTCAAGATGCTACAATATTTGACTTATAGAATAGTCACACTTTGGACCAGGTATGACCTCTATGAAGGTCAGTGGGAGACTTCAAGAGCAGCAGAGTCCTCTGTGCAATGCTGTAGGAGACTTGGTGTCATATTCTCACAGTAATAGTTTTTAGGATTCCATAACTACAGGGCATTTCATCAATCTGATTTGGCTATATTACAGTCACAAGACTCGCTACATAACAATATGGCATGTAATTTCTATGTAAGTGTCACTATATATATACATACAGTCAATGGAGCTGCACAAGGCACTCAAGTGTAATCCGAAGAGCCCTGGGAAACACTATTTGAGTGAACATAGGGAGGAACTTGGGGGTCATGATTGTGTGAACTTTGATATGCACTTGAAGGCCGAGTTCAAGCGAAATTGGAGGTGGAACCTAATGCTGTGGTCGAGCAAGCTTGGAGATGCACCGGAAGGCCAAGATTGAGTGAACTTGGAGATTCACTTGGAGCCCACGATTAAGTGATATTGGAGATACACCTGGAGACTGAGATAGAGTGAACTGAGAGATGCACTTGGACACCCTGATGGAGTGTGGTTGGAAATGCACCTGTAGGCCATGATTGAGCGAGTTTGGTGTTGCATTAGGAAGTCATGAGGGTGTAAACTTGGAGGCCATGATCAAGCGAATTTGAAAATGTGCTTGAAGGCCATAAAGTATGAAAATTGGAGAAGAATTAGGAGGACATCAAGCTGGAGGTGGTAGATCAGCTGGGAGGTGGGATGGGTGCTGGAACACAATTCATAGTATTATGTGTAATTGTGGGAATGTAGAAAGTTGCATAAAACAATGTATGCCAAGAGCTGAGACACTGGCTGGGAGCAGCAGACTGTACTCGGTATATGCAGTACACATTGTATACACTACTCCATGTATGCAGCACTCGATGTACGCAATACTTCACATATGCAGCATTCTGTGTGCGCAGAACTTGGTGTATGCAGCACTTGGTGTATGCACTACTCAGAGTAGAAAGTACTCGGTGTATGCAGTACTCAGTGTATGCAGTACTCGGTTTATGCTGTACTTCGGGTATGCAGTACTCGGCATATTCAGTATTTAGTGAATGCAGAGCTTGGTGAATGATGCACTTGGTGTATGCACTACTCGGTGTAGGCAGTACTTGGTGTATGCAGTACTCAGTGTATTCAGGACTCGGTATATGCACTACTTAGTGTATGCAGTACTCGGTGAATGCAGTACTACTCAGTGTATACAGTACTCAGTGTATGCAGTACTCAGTGTATGCAGTACTCAGTGTATGCAGCAGTCTGTGTGGGCAGTACTCAGTGTAGGCAGTGCTCGGTGTCAACTTAGGATGATGGCGTGCAGAGATTGAGAGGGATAACTAAACTTCATCTTCTTAGGTAATTGTCCAGTTGAGGATGAGAAAAAGTGAAATGAGAGGAGATTGGTGAAATCATCATGAGAGAATGGGACTTAGGAGAATTATGTGTGTGAGTCAATTTACCATTCCTGATGCAGCAGGTACAACTCCTTCTGCAATATGTAAAATGGTTCAGAAATCATACCTCAACAACTTTGCTATTCTGAACTGGTTTACCAATCTTTCCAGATGCTCCCAGATACTCCTGGACAGGCTGAATGCAAAAGAATGTGCTTTTAGGTACACAAAGAGGACTTTCAGGTGCTTCTCTATACTTCTGAACTAGTGGAACAGAATACCACAATATTCTCAAGACTATGGAGTTCTTTTCAGAATGGCATGAATTGAAGCCTCTAGGTTGGGGAAATTGTGAAGCTGCTGGAACTATGATACCCCTCTCTAGGATGATCACAGTGTACCTTGAACCTGAAGCTAGAGTCTCCAGGAGGGACAATATATAATGTCTATTGAATAGCAATATTCAATATAGTATCTCATAGCAACCCACCAGAATCAGGCATTCTAATTCGTATACAGTCTAGTACATATCTCAATCCACATGATTATTCACAGGCCATACGCTATCGATGCCACCTTATGTAGCATTTTCCGACACCAAATGTGTAGGCTCAACTATGGCTCTAACAGGTTCAATATACATTGTAGTAGTCTGTTTGACAATCCAGATGAACCTGTGAATGCACTCTGCCCAACCAGGCAGATTATCATATTGGGTTGGAATTACCATTTGATATTCTTGAGCTTGTCGACATAATACCCATTGCTGAGTCTTCATGCACCTCTTAGACTAGGTTGATAACAGTTTTCCAGCCAGGAGGTACACCTGAAATTGAATGATCCTATTCACTGGAGTACAGCCAGAATATCACCGAGCGAAGGAAGGTATTCATCCCTCGAAGGTGTTATTCAATTCATTCCCTTTATTGTGCATATACTGGATTTAGATGGTACAACCTTCAGGCATGGTCCCTTGGTTGTCATTCATATATTCTACCTAGCAATCAAGTCCCAGATGCTGATTTGAAGTAGGGTTGTGAAATGGTTGACAGTATTACAACAGGCAATGCTGAAGTTTAATAAATATACAGTCTATGAGTACATTCCGATTATATCCAAGCACCAATCCAAAAACTTTGTGTCACCAGTATTGTGTACTGTGTGTGGAATAGCTGTCCAAGGATAGAAATTCTGAAATCTACTGATGTATCTCTGAGTGAGGTTAATTTAATACTTTCGCACACTCTGGTAACATGCATTTCTCTGAAATGATACAGCTGCTGCGACACAGAGTGGAAAAAGGGCTCGTTCTGATAATGCTCCAGACTAAACAGATTGGCTCTGTATGTACTGTATGATTTATCAGTAATGGATAGTAGATTGAAATCATTTGCAAAGTTAGTATCACAGTAGACTTGAAGTGCAAAACATGACAATGTCTTCTTGATATAGTCATGACGGGTACAGTGGTTATTATGCTTGAGCATCTGGAGAACGTAATTGACTTTGTTGGTAGATTGATATGCCTCTTTCATGTTGGCCATATGAAGCTGTTCCAAAATATTACTGGTAAAATTGTCACCACAATCCATTCGCTGAATTGAATCTGATATATGCCCCAGATGATACAACTTTGGATATCCGAAATGTATTTCACATGGTTAGATTGCATTATAGAGCCACTGGATGCTGAATTTTTTCCACCAAGCTTCATTCTTGATCAAGTATATAGATAACGCCTTCCTGTACCACTTCCACTCATTTATGGCAACATGATAAATCTCTCTCTCCAACTGGCCAGTAAAGCACTCTGTATCTGCCAAGCTCCAGGCAGTGACTTCAGTTTCAGCAATGGATAGGCGGATGTGGAATTTCACAAATTTGTCAGCAATTATGTTTAGCACCCTGTAAGTCCTGTCTCCTTCAGGAGTTTCCATTTAGTCCGAATGTTTGCCGGATATCTTTGGGGAACCTGTTGCCGGAATTCCAACCAGCTGCAATAGTTTTCGCTTGCCAGGTTGGTATAATTTATTGAGCGGCTTGCCCTTATCAGATATCACCTGAATAATTTTGTCCTCCAATTGCACTATTGAGTTCTGATAATCAGCATTGAACCAGTTGGTCGCCACTTGTTGGGCTCTATTTAGGCAGATCTGAAATTGCCCCAGTTTTGTGGTGGTTGCCTTTTCCCACTGATATACAAGTCCCACCATTGTAGAACAATTCTTATCAATCTTTTGTTCCTGTAACTGATGAGATTATCTTGCCAATACGTCTTCTACTTTGGCCTGTGCTGGCTTCAACATTTTCTGTTGTTGAAAAATACCTGTCTTCTGGTTAAATCACTTGGGTGCATCATCTAGTAATGTGAGGGATAGATCAGAGTGATTTCGTTGGCTAACAAGTAGAGAGAATTCACATCAAACCCATACTGCACCCATTCCCAATTCATCATAGGTTGTTTGTGCAACAGTTTTTCTGTACTCTTTGGAGCAGACAAGAATCGGAGCATAATTGACAGCTAGTATTCTGATCACTCCGCATATCTCTGTTTTTGCAAGGTGTCACTTGTCAATGAACTGAATAGTTTTGAGAACAGCTGGAGGCTCAGATATTGTGGTACCAATGTGAATTGATTTTCAAAATCTTCCTTGACATTTCTAGTTTTAAGGTCTTTGAGCAGCCAGTTCAATATGTCATTAACTAATCTGAGAAGCAGCTGATGCAGTTCATCAGGCCCCCAAAGCCGGTAGTCATTGCAGAGAGAGTAATACCATCACTGGTCATGAATTGGGTGAATGCCAAGAGTGTGCAGAGAATCAACCTCAATGTCCAGAAGCAACTCTGAGTAAATATGCTGATTACTTGAGAAATCAAGTGGTTGAAAAGTGGACCATACCATCGCCGCACCTTTATGACTTTCACACATTGGGCAAGAGCGATATATGACCTGGGCAACCATCACTTGTTATGGATAATCCTCAACCCAGGCAGCCAACAGCAGGTAACATTTTCACTGGAATCCATCTGCACAATCCCACTCCAAACCAAGCCGTGTTATGTCCCGATGCCTAAGTAGGGACAGCATAGTTGCAACCGGATTATCCCATGAATTCTCAATGTTTTTGGTACCATTTGGAGGACTTCAGCTCAACATAATGAGGAGCCAGATGCCCATTTTGGATATATGGGGGATATCCATTCGAATATTGCCAATTTTGAGATATAGTGGCCAGGGACACTAATTGCTCGACAACCTTGTCAAGCTTCACATATCGCATGCACAAATGACTTGCACAATCCTTGTTCCAGCAAGATGTTAATTCTGCTTGTCACACTACCAATTGCCTGTGTGAATCTGACGGTAGATTTGAAGACCCTCAGAGGCAGCAAGGCACACTGGTTCACAATTGAGGTGTTCCAGCAAAGGGAGATGGGTTAAAACAAACTGGGTACATTTCAAAATATCTGTGTAGTATAATGATTTGAAAATGTCTACATTGTCCAGTCCACAACTCAGATGCTTATTGATGCACATTGGTGTATGCGAGATAAGTAATTGTGCCTTCTGAATCCTGCATGCAGACTGAAATGGGTGCCATGGATTCCATTGTTCTGAGTTCTTTCGAGGCTTGTTGCATAATCCAGTTGCTTCGCCTTGCACTTTCCCCCCCTCATTATCCATTCCACCTATTTCCCAATCAGTCTTTGTCTTGGTTGGATCAGGGGTACAGGCGAGATCAGATTGCTGGAAGTCTATAGGTCCTTGGTCGGAAGTATCATCCGGTCGTGGTGCACCAGGTAAATTATATATATGTACATCTTTAGTTAACAACATGTTGATGGCCATTGAGGTGCACATACTATACTCAAACTGTGATCACTCTCAGCGATCCCCACCTGCAGGTACTAGAATTGCATTTAGCAATAGCGAATCATTCACTGAAATTGGGTGGTAGTGTTAATCGTGAGCCTCCAGTAAGTTGTCATCGAATAATTTCTTTCAGCAGACACCGTATTTCTCATGTTTTGAACAAGTGTTGACAATATTTGAAAAATGCTCAGCATTCTGACAAATCTCAATGATGCCTTAAGGGGTAAAGCTTTTTGCTGGATCCGAGCCTCAGGGATAATTGATTGAAAGTGAGGTATCTCAGGTTAGTGTATCACTGTCATAGCCGCATCACATCCCATGACATGTAGGGGAGTGGTAAAACAAAGTCAACGTACAGTTAGTTATCATCACAAAGTGTGACAATATGTATCAAATTCTTCACAATAATGTTGTGCATCATCTGTTGAAGAATGTTATTACCAAAGAGAAGGTTTCATTTGATATTAATGCAATCAACTCTTAATGCAGTTTATCAGATGCTGCTACAATCTGTATAATCAGCCTGACAATAACTGGACTCAGTGCAGCATGTTGTAGATTTTACCAACACTTGAGCTTTGTGCAGCAGATAGTGAGAATAGATTGTCTTAATTCAATGAAGTAATAAGTTGCCAAGCAAGCTATATGTCTACTGAATTGATGGTCAAGAACTGATTGGATTATTGCATAGTGTCTGCAAGAACTATCCTTGACTGGTGGGAGGATCCTACAACACAATGAGGATTACCTAAGGAGCTCAATAGAGAGCAATCAGTGTTGTTGCTCGACTCATAGGCCTCCTATTGAATAAAGTTGCAGGTTGCAAACACACATTTGGTGTGGAAAATCCCATGCCATAGTAACCTTGAAACTGGATATAGTTCTTGTTGAGTTCCTGGAGGTATCATATCATGTCATTCCAATGACTATTACAATGACAAACAGAACAACGGTGAGTATCTATTGAAGATACTTGTATACCGATGCATGAGTATAACAAAGAAAAGCACAATATGTGCGATAATGATATCTTTGTCTCATCCAGGTTTCATGGAAGAAATGTCCAGTGAGACACTTCAGATTGTGACAAATGAACAGATATGAAATGCCTTCATTCTGCCGAAAGTCACTGCTACCTTCAATACGCCGACTAATACTCTGGATCATTTGGAATCACAAATCACATTGATATTTATTTACTACTTGCTGTTGTTTGTATAAAATATTGTCAAACAGATCTCTGCTAGAAACAAACTATATGGCTGCAACAGGTGTGCTGTTTGGTGTGGAACAACGCACAGATGACAACTTAGGATCCTGAGGTGGTGTTAGTAACGGGTCCGGGTAACCTGCTGGTGGACTGGGTTCGGCCCGGAAACACAGGTCCGTTCAGTTTCAGCCCTGTCCAGAAAACCGTCCCCATGCGTCCATGTGGTCCTTACCCAGACACGTACCCGTCAACCTGCTGGTTACGCCTGGTTTGGCTAGACCCGTCGGGTCCAGTCCCTGGTTCCGCATTTCGGGTGTTTCTATGTATGGTTGGATACTGATATCCAGCTGTTAGTTGTAAAATATTAACGATGGTACATCACTGTTCTGTTTGGATGTACTGGCCGCCTTTCTAATCAGACAATGGAGAGACACACTCCCTGCCCCAGCCTGGAAATGAGCATCCACAGAGCGTCCACGATATTTGGTCTCACATCTTGGTTAATCTCAGTGGCAATTGGTTGCAGATAGTCATAACTGAGGTTTTGGCCTCCTTTAAAGGTAAAAGAGGAATCGACATGCTCCCTGCCCCATCTTGAAAATGAGAGTCAACCAAGTGTCAACGATTTATGGTCTCGCATCTTGGTTAATCTCAGTGGTGCATGATCGCAGACCTCAGTTAAGGAGGAATTGACAGCCTCTGTAGGCAGATAAGCAAGTGACATTCCCGCGACAGCCTCCCGGACAGTAATAACTTATTCCATCTACAATGCTGCAACCAAGAATACATGAGCATTTTAGCCTAGAAAAACAGTCAAAACATGGTATATAGACAATGACTGATGCATTGCACTTTGATTACCCACGATGAAAGATCAGAAATTGTTGAATCTCTGTTGACGCCAATTTTCATGGTGGGGCAGGGAGGTTGTCACTGTCTCTAATCCCTATAAAGGTGGCCAATACTCTGATTATGTATTGTAATAACCAAATCGCTTGTGAATTATTGACTTTCAAGACCAAAATTTGTTGACTGTCTGTTGACGCTCATTTTCTGAATGGGGCAGGGAGCATGTGGCTCTGTCTTGTGCCTATAAAGCCAGGCAATACCGCATATATAAATGGCCACAACCAATTGCCATGCAGATTACCAATGACGCAAGACCAAAAATTGTTGACGCTCAGTTGACACTCATTTTGCCCTGGGCATATCCACAATATGTTATCATTTAATTTGGCACAGTATATCTTTGCTAGTGTTTTGGCAGCCTTTGTACTGTCTTCATGTACTTTCTCCCTCATCACTACATTGTTCTTTAATAATTCATATAAATACATTCTTTAAAATATACTTTCAAGTGTCAGGTAATTGTAGATAATAATACACTCAAAAATCCCGTTCCATTCCATCAATGCTCGTCTTCACAGTCAGGTTTGCTCAATAGGCTGCTGTCATCTGCAAAATGGATGTCAGCTGCATTACCCTGCGGCAGATAGTGTACTGACTAGTGGATGTTCCTTCATCAGTCAGCAAATCTTGATTGAAATCTTTATCACACTTGCAATACTTGGCATATGCATCAAGTTTGAAAAATTGAGCGCTGGGAAGAGGAGTATGGAGATATAACTATCTGGGTGGCACACCTTCGATTTTGGAAGTGTGTGCTCCCTCATTGGCAACAGGTCGTACAGGTGGCAGTCCGGGTGGATGTGGTGTTGGTTCTGTTGTTGGCTGTCTGGTTCGCCGTGGTGGAGGTGCACCTGTGCCTTTGCAACTCCAGCGTGTCTGGGGATTCTGTGCTGTGCTATTCTGTCAAGGAAGGCAGCCGGCCATTGGATTTTCCCGATGCATAGCCAGGAGTCTTTCCATTGCAACCTTCGCATCCCCATGCCCCGGAGTCTCAACTGCCCGCTTCTGCGTGTTTCTGACTCCAGCGGATGGTTTCTCGATAAAGTAGTGCATTTCCCGCATTGTGGAGCGCGAAATCCCCCCTTTGGCCATTTTTGCTATATTCCAGGCAAGGCACATGTCACACTGCTCTAGCTGTACCCAACCTCCTTGCCTTGCCATGGTTGCAGACATGTTGAAAACCTACAAGAAATAAGTTGCTGCATCTACATGTCCGATTCAGCTATTGCATCTACCATATACGCTTCTTTGGCATCCTTACAGGTGGTTAAAGCCTGTTTAGTCCACTCTCGGGGTTGCTTATCAAAAAATTTGTTTGTAAAAAATCCCAGCGCTGACAATGTCATGATGTTCAATTTCGCAGACTGTGCGGACGGATGCCCGGGTTGACTATGCAGGTTTCCCATTATGGGTGGTTATGAATCAGTCATGCAGCTCTCGACGTACACCCGCTGTAAGTTATATTGTTAGTTGATGGCTGTCTCCCTCAATACGACAATACTAACATCCGATAGCATGCTGAATCCTATTTCTGCTGCTCCCGGTTTCATGGACAATTTGTAATTGTGTGTCCAGGGTGATATTTTTGGTGGCTGCATTTGCAGTGTTGCGGTGGACAACGTGGTGTCTGCATTGAAGTTGGGTCTCAGCAAATCGCGTATTGGATGATGCATCCGTTCTTCTGCTCTATTACGATTCACTTGCACCGTCATGAGTCGCGCATGCAGCCATGATTCCCTACTGTGATAGTGAAGAGATGATGATGACGAAAAGAAGTGGGAAATCCTGAGGATGGTGATAACGACAAGAAGCGGGAAGTCCTGAGGAATATATAGTTAGCTTCAAGTCAAATTTCAAATGCGTAACAGCCAACTCGCACATTCTACACAAGATGGATCCTGCTGAGGATAGCTGCAGGTTACATGGGTTTGAAACCGTCTTGTAATTTGCACCAGGTAAGTCTGATGTTGTGAGTTTGTTTACAAGGATGAAGCACTGTGAACGACCACCAATATATCATGTTTGTGAGATATAAACAGCACATTCTTTGACGGAAAGGATGTTTGCCAATGTTTGTGTCAAAAAATCCCCGGGATCTTACATGCAATGAATGCTAAATATCATGTAATGATGTATGGTTAGCATTGCAATTCCCAATGTAGCAACGGTCAAAATGCAAATTTTGCTTTGTTCAAGTCAATTGAGCATACCAACCTTGACATACAAGATGTAGCTTGCCTCCAAGTGGTCCAAATCTTGCAACATCCAACATCTTGCTCCTCAACAAAGTTAAGTCAAAATACAATGGTCATTGCTCTGAAGAAGAACCTTTCGCCACTACCGGCAGGCAAATACCACACATTGAGCAAGAGCTCCATATGATGATGTGATCATGCGAATGAAGGCAAGAGCGGTTTGGAGGCTGAAAGGGTCCGAGCCATTGGAGCATCATGCAGCTTGCGATCCAAAAAGAAGCTCGCAGTGGGGAAACAACGAGAAATGCACTTTGTTATGCAAGGAAGAGAAGAAGATATTGATCGACGGTTAAGTGGATAGAGAGACCACTGTAGCCAGAAACCGAGTTGAAGACGCAGAGACAGCAATTCAGCAGGAGCAGGAAGATATGAGACATGCTGACAAGGTGGGATTGACAGCCACAAATCCTGAAACAACATTTGAGGAGATGTTGAACGCCATTAGAGATAGTATGAGCCATCTTGCAAATTTCGAAGATGGGGAGGATGGGGCAGACAAGGATGATGATGACGATGATCCTGAGCCAGTCGAGGTAAGCGCAGATGACGAACCCGGCTGGGTGATGGGCACAATCTCCAAAACAGTACTGCATCGCATGGAGCATTTTCAGCAGAAGTGGATAAACCTTGACGAATTGATGTAACCAGGCTGCGGAGACACGGCCTACTACTTCCTTGACAGAGAGAAGAAGTATGGGAATACCGAATTGAAGGTTCCAGTGGTCGTTCAACCTCAAACAGATATTTATGCTGCCTCATCTGCACTGATGACATTTGGTGAACCTATGGAGACTCTTGATAGTGTCCCCGGAAGATTGCAAATGCCGCAAGTGACTTCTTGACCTTGGAGTAGTCATATCAGGTTAGGTCCACAGACAGCCCAGACACACTGATGGATTCCGTCTCTCCCACCTGATGCAGAGCCCAGTTCGTCGATCATTATGGAATCAATGCCTGTTGATCACGTAAGCATTGACCCGTCCATATTGCATCAGAAGCAAATCACCATACAGGAATTGGACTTGGACAAAGGAATGGTGATGGCTCCTGTGTTGCCGGAGCAATGAATAGGCAACTTGGGATTTTTGACACTGAATCTCTTGTAAAGCAATACGTGTATGTATTTTGCTACATGTCAGCCTTTACTTAATTTCATTGACCAAATTGTGAGACATGATATTTCGTCTGAGCATGTGCAAGGATTGGATGGGCCACGGCAATGTTCTAGACTCCAAATCGCATAGACTGACAACCAATGAATATGATATTGGCCTCCCAATTACTGTTAAGTAAGAAAACTACACCTCAATATGAAATGAAACTCACAAACAAAGTTTAAGTCAGTGATATCATACGAGTCATAGATGAAGCATTCAAAGTGCAAAGGGAACCGGGATGTATGACAACCATCATGCTGCATTCATTCATTGGTCCAACTGAATAACTCGCGGCACAGACCTCGTGCACATGGTCAAGATTTCGACAATTGCTTATGGTAGGCCATGGAAATCGCGGAGAATATGCTGGATGACAAAAGGTCAGGAAGTCAGTCTAAATACATCAACAAGTAGTGTATAGATTAACATGGGGTGAATTGCCAGCCAAAAGCGCTTTAACATGATAGTCCAACATCATTTATTACTCAGATAATGTTGTTAGTGGTGGATTAGATATTCAGAGGGTTGGAAGCTTTTGGATGCAAATTTTTATACCTACAAACGATTTATTGGCTGCCAATAAAGACTTTATCCATTTTTACATACAATTGTTGAGCATCCAATCACTGTTAAGATGTCATTGAGGTGAGCATCAATGTAGCATCAACGATTTTTGTTCTTACATTTTCCACAAAAAAAGGGCTGCATAGTAACATCCTTCAAAAGTGATTGTATTGGCCGTTTCTATAGTTAAAAACAAAAGTTACACACTCTTTGCCCCATCTTGGAAATGAGCGCCAACGATGCGTCAACGATTATTGGTCTTGTGAGTCTCATAGTCAAAAGAAGACTTGGTCACTGTAAGAAATACTCAAAGTATTGGCTGCCTTTAACGCCAACAATGCAAGCAATGACATAGCTGTTGTCACCCAGAACTGAGCCTCAACGGAGCCTCAACAATTATTGTACTTGTATTCTGGATAATCGAAATGCTGTGCAACGACAGTATGCTATAATTGAAATGTTGGCCGCCTGTATGGGCAAAAAGGGTATCGATGATATCGTTACGACCTCATGAAAATCAGCTTCAACAGAGTGTCAATGATTGTTGGTCTTGCATATTGGATAATCAACGGGCAATGGAATCGCATCACCCCATAATCATAGTATAGGCCACATGTTTGGGCAGAAATGGTACCAATGATATCGCTACCACCTCCTGGAAATGAGCGTCACTGAAGTGGAAACAATTTTTGGTCATGCATCGTGGAAACTCCAAGCATTGAGCATCAGCATTGACCCATACTAAATGTATCGGCCTCCACTATGTGCAAAAATGCTAGCAACTATATCGCTACAACCTCCTAAAAATGAGCGTCAATGCAGCGTCAACGATTGTTGGTCTGGCATCTCAGATAATCTAGCAGCCATGGGACGGCTTAAACCGATAATCATTGTACCGGCCACCTTGATGCGCGAAAATGTGACAGACACTATCACTACCCCCTCCCTACAATGGGCATCAACGGAGGGTCAATGATTTTTGGTCTGGCATCATGGACACTGCAAGCCCTGTGCATCGGAATTGACCAAGAATTAATGTATTGGCCACCTCTATGGGAAAAGATGCCAGTGAGGATATTGCTACCACCTCCTGAAAATGAGCATCAGTGGAGCGTCAACGATTGTTGGTCTTGCATGTTGGATAATCAAACAGGCATTGTACGGCCTCAACCCATCTTCAACTTACCCTCCGTTCATATGGGCGAAAATGCAAGTGACAATATTGCTTCCGCCTCCTAAAATTGAGCTCCCACAGTACGTCAACAATTTTTCTTGGGGCTCAATACACTACACAGCAATGAACTGCATTGCATTGTCCCTAAATTGAGTGTCACACAGTCAGTCTTTTCAATATGTCCTTATACACATCTTCACAATTATGCATGAAATGTCTCACAGATCCGACTTTTTTTTCCATGTAGATCTAGAGTCAATATTTAAGAACTGGCATTCTAGTTTACTATAACATAACTTTTGGAAGTCTCTCAAGTTGGATTACCCAGCTATCAAATTGTTACCATGATGTTGGATTCAAAATCTTTGAATACCTCATTGCTAGAGGTTATGATCTCTACCAATAATGAATGTGTCTTCATTTGCGATGTGAGTGACTTAACTTTCCAAATCATCTCTGATGCTTGGTGGGCTCCAATGGATGCAGGCTCGAAATGTCATATTGCTTGGAATGATTAAAGACACCCTCCTTTGTGCAGATTTTATTTGCACTGCGGAATTGATGAGACCGGCAGCCCTGGCATCATATGTAATGTTTGTCATCAAGTTCTTTGCCATACATCAGGATATGGGACCAGCTCAATGGGGAAACACTTGCTGGCAGAAGCTCACATCACAAGGATAAATGAATTAACAGAGTCCGAAGTTACTGAATTGACTAATTCAACGGTTGATGAATCAGCTTTGGCCATCCTCAGGAGATAAGGAAGTCGAGGAATTGCAATAGTAAGTTTGCGATGGAAATTCATATTGGATGTTCAGGTTTGATCCACAGTAACCCAATTGACAGACAAAACTCTCCAAACCAGCAGCGAAGGACTATGAAGCTTCCCAATTTCACCAAGACACATGGAATTGTAACCTCATGTTAGCATTTGTTTCGACTCATGTTTCATGGAACGCTACATCAAATCCCGCAGTATGATAGTCTTTTTAAGCAGTACGAAGTGACCTAGTGCTGCCATCCGCAACCACCCAGAACAACTTTTGCTAGGGAGAATAACAATTGACCATGGATGCAATTATGAAGCAATTGCCGTGATGAAATGAATTTATTTTAGTGTTAGACGGGTGGACATGTATGAACAAACTACGCATAATGTCGATCGTTACTTGATATACGGTTCGAATCTGGGCATTGAGAGATGTACAACTCGCTTTCGATGAGGTTGATTGCCCATTCTTTTCCCTTTTCCAAAGCTAATTAGGATGATAGGTCAAGGGCCAACATACTGGGGCAAGGCTATGGGTACATTTGGAGGATGTTCTTGCTCATGTTTAGCTGATCGATGGCCATTTGCTTGGAATTATGACTGATAATGCTTCCTCAATTCACTCGATGACTTGTGAGCTGCAATCAACACTTGAAGCCTCTGGAATCGAGTGGCCTGCATTAAGAAACCACATACCTTGCATGGCACACGTCATACAGCTGGCTTTGTCAACAAAATGCGAAATTGGTTTCCCAAAATCGATCCCACGCACTGATCTTTCTCCACCATCTCCACAAATATACCGAGTGACTCATTACCAATCTTGCACCATGCTTCGAAGCGTTCAATGATGTGATCGCGTCGTCACAATGTTTCAAAATCCTGTTTAGCCATGTGAGTCAATATACTGAATTGGTTTCGCGTTGGTAGTCTAGACTTCATTGTTTCGACAGTTTTTTGAACTGTTCCATTAATTTCAAGAATATTCTTAACAATTCAATCCCTTGAGACATCGATTATACACAAGCTTGCACAACTCCCGTAACAAAAATTCAGCATAAACATTCATCAGATTTCTGTGAAATGCTGCAAGGATTACTTCAGGCATCATCCCGAATCATCTACATGTACAACACAATGACAGCATTCTAGTCAATCGTGTTGCTCAAGTACCACCACATGCTATCTGGCCACGGTGTCGGTGAAAGAAGGTGTGCAGCCCCCTGAATGGAGATTACAGGGACTATATAAGTTGTTCGAAAGCCAAAAGGAGGCTTAAGACAGTAGCTTCCATCGTGCAAGGATTGCATTGGAGGTTGACCACTCTCCTCGGGAATCACCATACCAGCAGTCTGGTGTATCGGCCCTGTTGTGAATGTCTGAACCAAGGCACGCAGCCCATTAACCCTCGATTCAGCATCCTCAACAACTAATAGACACTTCAACCATGCGGGAATGCGTCCAGCAGTTGACTTTCAGTGGCTATCTGGACTCATCCCCATCCAGAGAAGCGCTGTATCATTTCTTAGTGGCTTATGCTGCCTCCACCTTGTGGTCCCAGTGCAATGAACCATATGAACTGCCTGCTTATCACATTGAAAAGTGGTCAACGGAATTGCTACTGTGTTGTACGAAACAAATTGTGCATTGCTGTTTCAACTGAAACACTGATTGTGATCGACCTAGCCTGTGAAGTCGGCAAATCTCTTGAAACACCAAGCAATGTGAGTCTGTCGCTCCCATTTTGACTATGCACACCACTCGGACAAGTCATCAAGGGTCTTGATTACTGGTTGCGGGTTTTTTATCATTCGCTTGATAGGCGCATTGGTTAGACGCAGTTCATCGTCCCGATGTTGTTTTGTAGCATCTGAATTCTGCTCTCCATACTGCAACACCTCATTTCGGGATTTTATTCGCAAAATCAGGACACAGGCCTCATGACGATTCGATTGTCGGTACGCTTTGTCAAGAACCATCATCAATCTGTCTGGGAGTTCAGAGTTTGCATTCAAGAGGTTGCCAAGCTGGCGGATATGGTCAGAGAAGTGGTTCAGAAGATGCATCTTCACAAAGTTGAAATCTGATTTGTCGAGAAGATGTTGTGCAATTGCTGACTTGATCTGGGATATATCATCATCAATGCAATGAAGCTGTGCAGCCGCAGAATGATTGTTCGAAGCGGGGTCAGTATCAAGTTCCTCCTGTTTGTCCAACATAAGCTGCATGTTCAAGGCATCCGAGACCATCTTGGTTGATTCACTGACGTGGAATCCACGTAGAACATCTTTGTGACGATCAAACAGCTCCAGATAAATCTCTATGTACTCGATCGTGGCTTTAGTATGGTACCAGTACTGTGCCACAAGGTGAAAATACACTAAGTATTTGATGCACAACTAAGCTTCTGTGAAGGGAATCTTGTGTCTCGCCGAATGGTTTACAAGAGTCACAGCGAAAACTTGATCAATCACACGCCCATGTGCATTGATCTCGTTACGACTCCATTGTGTCATCTGGCGATATGGCTTGTTGAATTGAGTGGAGCTTGGATATGGAGGCATCATTGCCCAGAGCTGGTTGAATTCGTCGATGCTGGAATGTTGTTTGAATAAGAACGTTACGCAGATCATCAAATGCTTAAGTATACCGAGATTGACAGTATGAAGGATATCTGGTACTATTCCTCGTTGGGGAGATGCATTTCATATTTCAGAAGATACCATCTGAGGTTCCAACCACTCCAGCTTCCAGATATTGTGTTGCCTCCTGTCTCTCCATCTCATCTCTTTGAGCCACAAGTATCATCATCTGGAGGTATAGCTGCTAGTCTCTCAATTGCTGAGACGATGAATTCCCTTCTCCAAATGACAATTCTGCTGCTTCGCACAGACAGCAATGGGGCCGCTTCATCGAGTGCAAGTGAATGTGTTTGAAGTAATAAGCTGTCCATGCAGAGATAACAGGATAACATTGCCCCATCTGACTGTCTGTGTGAAACATAAGCATTCAAGGGTGGAGAAGTTCATTGAGAGGACGAGAAATAATCTCGAAGGCATTCCTGAAAACTTCATGATTGTGGATCTGTTGTTCCATCATGGTAGATGTCCTTCCATGTCCTTTAAAGTGATATTTCGGAGGCACAGCAAGAAGGGCAAGAAGGATGCATGCAAGATTCGAAGGGTTTGATATAATTGTTGAGTCGAGGTTTCTGAGACTCAAATATACCGGCTATTCCTCCTTGTCCCCCGAATAGTTTGTAAGATCTCTTTTGCTCTGAACTGACAAATACAGGGATAATTGTAGTTCCAAGCAGCCGCCATAGCTATTGAAGCTGTCAAATTCATTGTAGCTGTGACAGAATTCAACCCATGTACCTGTTCTTTCCAGCACCAGTCGCTTGATTTCACCACTGAGTAGATACATTCCTCAGCATCATTGAATTCCTCTGCTGGAGCATACAACATATGTTCCCTGAATGCAGGCTGTTGCATGGGGAACTCAATGCATTCAACAGGATTGCGGTAAAAGCAATGTGTGTAATCATCATCACGAAGGTTGTTTGGATTGGTCAACTCATTGTCACACACTTTGCCCAATTTCCAACAGTCAGCGCCCATTACCTAGAACATTTTGTTCAACGTTTTATATAAAGTGTGGGACAAAGTGAAGTTGCTGGATGTTGCCATCGTAGGGTTCCTGAAATGCTTGTTGATGGCGGCTCTGCCCAAGTTGTGCTTGACAGACCAGTGCACTAATTGATACCCCTCCTAGCAAGAAAAGAGTGACCATACATCAATTTCATTGTCGAAGATATCAAAATAATCGTTAGTACTAGGCTTGCTAGCTAGACAGTTGTCCAAGTGTGGAATACCATCAATACGTGTCGAAACTGGATGTTGCTCTTGATCGATTCCCGCAATTTTGTGTGCAGGTACTGGATTGCTGGAATCATCGTCGGAAGGGTGGAGATAAGGGTCGCGATGCTGTTCATGAACCAATGAAAGTAGAATAGTAATGTGCTCGATCCCAGCAGTAACATTTAGCAGTTGTTCGGGTGATACGTATACGATCCAGTCTTTGTGGTAGTGACGGTGCTGAATGATGTATGCGCCGATGCAGGAGTACGTATTTGGGCCACACAGACACTGTAGAACAATATCCATGCCTCGGGAGCAAAATGAAATGTCACAACAATATCAAGAAGCATCTCGACGGTTGTTTAGCTACTCATTCCATTCGAAGCTGGCTGGTCCGCACAAACTACCGCACATCGATTTACATATTTCAGAACTGGGTCCCACCACTCTCGTAGGATTTCTCTCATCCTCCATCACAGCTTTGCTTAGTGTTTGATCCCTCTCTCATTTTCAACATCCCTTGAATCATGAAAACTATACCGCGGCTGCATTCGGCTATTTGCGGCGATTGTTTTGCACCCTCACGAGACCCTCCTACACCCATTGCCTGATTCATGGTTTTCACTTGTTGCTAAGTTCCTATGCTACATGAACCACCCATTCTCCCTAGATACATACCCAGCAATGTCATCGCAGGGTACAAGAACTAGACCAAGAACAAATGGGGCAGATATGTCTGAAGAGGACGCATGTCGTTGTCTTTGTGATGAACTTAAGCGTTCAGTCGACTACTCAGGGCACTTAGATGATGCCAAGTAAATTGATTCCTAGCAGAATAGCAGGCAAGATGAAATTGCCGGATCAAGAATACCCCTCCAAGCCTATAAATATCATCCCCTTGCCTGCCCACCTTACTGACAATCTCGAGAACCTTCGACAAACCATCCTCACCTCTCCTACCCCATCACATCACCCTTGTCAATATAGTCAACACTCCCGACTCATGTTTTGTGTAACGAGCATCTGATATCCGTCACTAAATCATTGACTACCGTTGAGAACATATAATGTAATGTGATGCCTTCTGGTTGCCGAAATCAGTGGTTGCAGATGCTGTATCAATCCAGATGGCGACTCTACATGTCTGCATCTGGGCGAAGTATGCTGGTGTTGGTGTCATCCAATGGGCAGCAGCAACCATGGGGATTTAGCAGCAGAAGGGTAGCTTGACGACAAAATGGAAAGATATTCAAGTGAGTGAGGGTGTCTGAGAGAGTGCCCAGTCCATGAATATTAGCAAAAAGCGAGGCACCGGGCCCGAACAATGGGATCTCCTAATCAATCGTTTCGCTACTTGATTCAGTGTTCTGGCGTCTCATTGGCCACTTTGGAAATGGGACAAGGCAGACAACACTATCCTCAATGGTCAGAAACTCAGGGCCGCACTAGATGAGTTTGATCATGTAGGCCTTGGCCGAAGGACTAATAGGATGAACAAAACCCCTGACCAAGAAGAGGCATTTCGTGCACATCGGTATGTATTTTATCGCCCTGATGCATCTTTTCTTCCTGATGTTGTTAAGAAACAGAAGACAACGAGGGAGTAACCTCAGGTCACCAGTCTTTGCCGATAACGCCACGTTCCAACGCCTCGGCGGATTTCCTTGTCCAGCCCTTTAGCTTTACCATCGCCTCTGTGGATCCCAACATAACTGGATAGATGGTGGTTGAAAACAATACTCAGATATTTTCATGGCACAGTCCTGGGGATGATCAGTCCATACTTCCGATAGTTACATCAATCGTCGATATGACCAATGTGTCAATTGTGAATGCTGCAATTGGCATACTGCCAGACCCCAGCCAGACCATCTGAGAGCTTTCGGGCAGCCAGGAACTGCCTGATAGAGATGGTGGTCCTCATGCCCATAGTGTAACCCCAATGTTCGATAGCAATACTGCTGACGGCTGTTTAAAGGCGGCGATTGAATTGAACAACCTAACGCTTTTTGTTGCATTTATCGTCGCCAACAAGCCTACGGCAAATCTGGTGCCCAGATACGTATGCATAGTGGCTGCAGCTAACTTCCTCTGGATGACATCTTCCCACCTCCAGCTCACGATATGATCTATGAGATTGGGGAGGAATCGGATGATGATGATGAGACTGGGCGCCCAAATCCAAGTGGCTGTTTGACGACGAACACAGGCTTCCAAACGTTCGAAAGGAAGCTTCAAAGGAGTATTATTGCACCGCAGCGAGACTTGGAAGTCATCCGAAACCGTGCTCTTGGCCTCTTTGACCATTACGAGCAAAGCATTGTTGGGTATGAGAATGTGGCTTGGTTACGCGAAAACAATCACATTGTGAATCCTCCCACTTCGGGCTCTTTGGCCATTGAGAAGCGTACCAGCAGCCGCCCAGCTGTAAATGAGTCATTGAGAGGATGGAATGCACTGGCTGGACGGTTGTTCAAAGATTCGCATTGTGGGTGAGTATTTTTCTGGCACTTTGGAAGGTGGAAAGATGGGTGTTAATTTCGAGTTTTTTGGTGAGGTTTTGGGTCTCGTTTTGGCATTTTGTTTATTTTATCATTACATCGGTCATATTTATCCATGAAGGGATGTGTTGAGCATCCACAATGTAGGGATTAATTGTTGAGACATTTGTTTTTGAGAAAGGCATTGTGGCAGCGATAGGACTCCCTGTATGGCTATCATGTAATATGTTGTTCAGTTTGTTTACCTGGCAAAAGTTAGCCTGAATGATCAGTGAAATATGAACTTATTTCAGCTCTTCGCAATAAGGATTTTTGTCAAAGGAAGGCAATCAACAACGTTGCGGCATGCTTGTCACCTGCCATTCCTAGTTCAGAGTTCCTGTCTATCTGATGAGTTGGAAGCGTGGGTGGGAGGAGAAGCCAAGATCCTTGAATTGTCGACAGGATTAAAAGATGCATCAGGAGGATCCTTTTAATCATATGAACGCTTTCTCTTCTTTACACAATGCCTTAATTCATTTACTATACATTCAATTACAATTCCTTCAGTCACTTCTGTAATTTTTTGTGCCTAGCACTTGCCGCCTTTTTAAATCATGACACAATAGCACTACACTTCTGCCCCTCTTTCTCTTCCTCCCAGCACCAGGAGAAGCTGTCGATTTATCCATGGTGAGGATCTCGATGATGATCTCAGCATAATACCTGACAAATACAATGATCGTCAAGATGAAAATTCAGAATCCGATGACAAGACATTTCAGCGACTATCCAGGAATGCAATCGGCAAGAGGCCATCAAAAGATTCCTTCAAATCAACACTTGGAGGATGTGTCACGGTAACTTGATTTACTGCTACGTTGGCGCAACGACTACGTCTTGATTGTCGGGAAGTGTATATCATCTTGGAGGAGCAGGAGGAACACGAGCTTGCGCCGCGGGCGACAGAGAGGTATTCGATCAGCACTCAAACGATTCAATCCGCTCAGTAATGCATCTATTTACTCGAGTGAGGATTCAAATGAACCCGGTGAGCAATTGATTTTATGGAAAACTGGACACCTGGGGCGATATGAGCCCTTTGTTGACGCTGTTACAGGCCGCAGAGTCGGCGCAGAATGCAACGCCCGGACAAGTCTTTCAGGTATTCTGGCGATGGTCACAGCACGTGTCATGCCGCTAGGTATCAATTATGCGATGCTTGTGAATCTCTTTGCCATGAGTGTGGTGCAGTCTGCCCAGATCCATACTCAGTGGTATGAGGAAATCTCCACAATTGATCCAGCCCGGAGAAACTCAGACCCTCCATGTGGCAACATTTGAGTGGTGAATGAATCATCTCAATGAGTGTTTTCATGGCTGACTTTGTGCATCAGTTTCTCGCTAAGAATACTTGCTCCCTTGCAGCAATGGTATACCGCTGTTAGACTTCAATCGACTCTCTTTACAGATTATGAACAAAGTTGCCTACAGAGATCCGGAGAATGGTAGCCTGGCTATTGGCTAAGCACAGGTACACATGCTACACAAATGTTTGTGAGGTAAGTTCAAAGATCCCTCCCTGGCCAATCATTGTCTTGACGATCACCCTAGGAGTGCAAGTTGCGATTGGCAGCAACCGAAATTGTGGAGCTTATTCACCAGACGTACTTCTTTGCCATACAACTAATTGGAATCAAAGATAGATCATTGATCGATAAAATTAACACGACATTCATTGCCCTCACAGCGACGGCTAACCACCAATGTTAGTTGGCCTGAAAAACAGGCTAGTTTCGTGTCTCACCAGAGTAAGGACCAGGAGGTGGAGCACAATGTAAGTGGGATACAAGCCACATTAATCACGTGGTTAGTAATGCATGCACAGATGTATTTCGTCATCTGGACACAAATTTTGGTTCTTCTTCACCAGAGTTTCACATTCAAATGATAGATGATATCTGCAGCATGATTCACAGAAGGATCCACTTAACTGGTACGGACCCAGCTATGGCACAACCTCCCAACGATCTGGGGAACTTTGATCAGGACTTCGTTGATTATATCCTTGAGGAGCTGTAAGAGCAGTCCGACAATTCTTTTAATTGTCTTAGCACCTTTGTTGCTTCTACTGAAGTTAGAATGCGATCCTCAAGTGTTATGCCCATGGGCGGGTCTGCCATCGCCAGCAGCAGCCAGCCCGTCCCCTGCATCTACAGCAACTCCAACAGCAACGATATCACCAATATCACCAGCGTTGAGAATACAGGATGACTTGATGGATGTACGATTGTAGAGGCAGCGATTTCGCTTGGAGGTTAGGAATGGTGTCAGTGATCGGACTTAGGATTTCCTTTGTGTGCTATGTTATTCTATGTTTCATCAATATATCAGAATAGTAGTAAATGTAATAGAACTGATTGTATACTGACGTCTCATCACAAACACGTGATATCATAATTGCAATGATGCACAACCCTCCCGCAACGGTTAAACCACTGCAAGGTTCTGAACAATCCTGCATCAACAAATTAAGTATCCTGAACCACTTATGCATGGTAACTGTCATTGGTGAAATTGAGCCATGAGGGTCTTTAACAACAAGAACTACACGCTGCGTGGAACATACAGAGCAAGAATCATCTTCCTCAGGAGGAAAAATAGCATTGGGCGACAGAGGAGTATGCTAAGTGATGATTGGGGATTTTGCTAAAGGCATTGTGAACTGTTTGTCAAGTGCTCGTTGTCAGATTTGCAAATGCGGGTACACTAGTCGTGACGCTTGAACACACCATCGCGACAACTCAGAGAACCCTCTTGACCATCAAAGCCAAGCCATATTCAAGGGAAACACCGATTTCATTTTTTTGAGTTTGTGGGTACAATTAACTAAATAAATTTAATGAAGGAAAGGTAGTTTTTGCTGATGTTTAGGTGCATTCATGCACAGCCTCGGTGTAAAAGGCCTCACCAAGTCTTGGGAAGCCCAGCAGCAAGATCAGCAATTTGGAGAGAATGAAAGCATAGTCATTGGGGAGAGTCAAAGACTTCGAAAAGCGGGCAATACTACAATGTACAAGGTGTTCGTCATTAAACCGGATTTAGCAAAGATAATTGAGAAAGTACGTATATCAAGATATTTTGAAAGTCCTGAAACTGACCTTCATATAGCAGAAAATGCTTGGTGCATTGATTACGCTGACACCTGGGTGTCAAAATGAGTTCACTGATTGTCAAAAAGTTAATGTCCGCATCCCTGTAGTATCTATTATGGATGTGATGGTACTTGGGAATTTGCCACTGGGGTAGCTTGAGCAAGACTACTGATTACGAGAATTTACCCACAAGTGGCTTCAAAATTCCAAATACAGTCAATACAGGGCACTCTTCACAACACGGGATGAATGGACCGTTGTCAAGTATGTCATGGAGGTTTCAAAGCCATTCCGATACTGGGCACTTTCGATGTCAAAGAGGCACATGGTCACAATGTACACATTATCAGAGTCTCCAATGACATATTCGATCATATGGATGTCGTTATGTGAGCATTAGCCAAGATGAGGATTCCATGGAAGGAAGACATGTACTTCACCATGAAGTTAGCACGACCGAAGCTGTCCAAATAATATTCTGAAGTTACTTGAACAATTGGTATTCTTCTTGTTTCAGCACATATCCTCGATCGTTTCCGCAAGTTGAGAACATTTATGATGTGGGACGAGGGAATGGATATTAACTCTGAGGACCAGACTGTGTATACTACCCACTACCAAGATGCATATCTGAAGTATGTGGAGTATGAATATTAGGCCAAACATAGACATGTGCTGGTTATTAATCCTGAAAGTGTACTGAGCAACAATCTCTTCCCCTCTGCAATAGCTTCTGGATCTGGCCAATCTTTCTTTGATCCATATGATTAGCCCTGCGATGATGAAGAATACTTAATACCTAACAATGTCGCCGAAATGACACCTGGACAAAACGATTGCACAGCACACTCATTGAGTGCCTACAGGCTCTATTTGACTTCACTGCCTGAGTCACCAATCAACTGGGTGCAATTTAATCCAAATCTCCATCGGCAAAATGTAATTTAGTCCCTGGGAGCCACCAGGAGTGTCTGAGATGATGTGGAATGTAAACATAAATGCGTCAATTTCAGGAGAGTGTCAGACTGTAGGAGGGCATTCTGGCCGGCCTTCAGAGTAACTGGGATCTGTGATGACTGGTACAGGAGTACCATGGGAGTGATTGTGATGAGTTTGAGATCGCCTGGGAGCGCCAGCAACAAGCCTGGAAGCACCTCGAATCACTGTAAAGCTGTCTGGGAAAACCGACATCTTTGGGAACGTTGCAGGTGCGCGTGGATATCATAGCTACTACTCATCATTCAACAATTTTTAAAACTCATGTATTCAGTTTGAATTCTCACCTATGTATCTATATAGCTACCCATCAACACACGGTATATCTGGACTGGCTGCAGGCGGACCTTGAGAGCAAGTCGAGGTGCGCCTGAAAATGATGATCGAATGAACTCAGATATACACTCTGTGGCCGTGATTGCGGGAGTTTAGAGATGCACTTGGAGGCCGTGATCGAGCATATTCAGAGACACACTTGGAGGCCGAAATCGAGCCAGTTTGAAGATGCTCTTGGAGTCCATAATCGTGCGAGTTTCGAGATGCGCTTGCAGGCGGTAATCGAGCATATTTGGAGATAAACTTGGAGGCCATGATCAAGTGAACTCAGAGATCCGCTCCAAGGCCGGAATCGAGCGAGTTCAGCGACGCACTTGGAGGCTGTAATCGAGCGTAATTAGAGATACACTTGGAGGCCGTAATCGAGTGAGTGTGGAGATGGACTTGGAGGCTGTGATCGAGCGAGTTTGGAGATGCCCTTGGAGGCTGTAATCAAGTGAGATTGGACCAGTACTTGGAGGCGGTCGATGGACGGTGCGCCGGGTGCTGAGACTCTCCTCATCAGTCGGTTGACTCGCAAACATGGGAATGGGACACGGTGACTTTACCTTTGGGCTCTCATGGCGAGTTGTCTGATGCTAGTCGATCGTGTAGGGAACCATGCCGGATGCTGCAGCTACATCCAGGCGTCAACTCATAATCATGAGGATGAAGGGTAAACAAATGATCTTGGGCATGCTGTACTCGGTGTGTGCTGTACTCGGTGTATGCTTGCACTCTGTGTCAACTCATGATCGTGGCATGGAGAGATACAGAAAAATGACGTAACTTTGTGTTCTGCGATGATGGTAGAAGATCTGGACGAGAAAGAGAGAGATGGGGGATGAAGATGAGAACCATGTCGAGAATACGAGCGAGTATGAGAAATCAGCGCTATGACTCACCTGATTGGTTTGGGAACACCTCATATCGGTGTTATTACACGCCTGATCGGGAGTTGTATCTGCCGTATCAGGGATGGTAAATTGACTCTCACATGAAAGTCTCTTAAGTTCCAGTTTCTCATGATGATTTGCCCCATCTCCTCTCATCTCTCTCCTTGTTATCCTCAACTCTACCATCACCTAAGAACACGAAGTTAAGTCATCCCTCTGTATGTCCCCATGCCATGATGAAAAGTTAACACCGAGTACAGTATCCACCGAGTACTGCATACACCGAGTACTGTATACACTGAGTACTGCATACACCGCGTACTGCATCATCCAAAGATCGACTGTCTCACGCCCCCAGCCGGTCTCTCAGCTCTCAGTGGCCCGTGTTGTACTCAATTCTCCACATTCCCACAATTATGAGTTAACCAATGAAAAGAGTCTCAGCTTCCATCGCACATGCCTCCTGATCTACCGCCTCCAGGTTCACTGCCTCCAGATTGACCGCCCTCAGATCAATCACCTCCAGATCAACCGCCTCCAAGTACTCCTCCAATCTTGGCCGATCATGGCCTCCAAATACCCCTCCGATCTTGATCGATCAAGGCCTCCAAGTGCATCTCAGAGTTCGCTCGATCTTGGCCTCCAAATACATCTCGAAACTCGCTCAATCACAGCTTCCAAGTGCATCTCTGAGTTAACTGGATCTAGGCCTCCAAGTGCATTTCCAAACTCGCACAATCATGGCCTGCAAGTGCATCACTGAGTTCACCCGATCTCGGTCACTGTGAAATCTCCAATCTGGCTCGATCACGGCCTCCGAGTGCCGCTCTGGGTTTACTCGATCTTGGCCAGCAAGTGCATCTCCAAACTCGCTTGATCTCGGTCTCCAAGTGCATCTCCAAAGACGCCCAATGCCGCCCTGCAAGTACATCTTCAAGGCGCGACGGGGGTTGTACGGTGATACAGGGGTAACAAAGGTGGATAGAGTAACAGGGAGTATATATTCGGCAGACCCTGGAGTAGTCAGACATCATCTCATTTCCATCTCATGTTATCATACAATGAAAATACACACTCTATCTTTCCCAACTTTTGGTCTCACTCACTCTGTCCAAAATTTCGTCGATCCATGCAATTGCGTGGATCTTCAACGCCAGGCAGTATCATTTCTTCTCACTCAATTCCTACCCTCCGCCAACCAGAACTGCCCTTTCTCATGAATTCCGTTTGGATGTCACGAGAGTGGAGCAGAGTGTTGATTGTGGGCTCTCTGCCTTCTAGCTTCATTGTTTCACCACAACGGCCTCCAAGTGGTGCATCTCTGAGATCTCAACATGGGCATGTCCCATGTACTCCTCCGATTACGCTCGAGTACCAGTTGCCACAAGATCGACCGTATGTGTATATATAGAATGACTTGAATAATGCATGCCATATCTTGATGTAGTGAATTTTGTGAATGTAACACAGACAAAATGCTTTGTGGTAATGTATGAACCACTGCTGTGGGAATACTGCACAGAGCTTCCCGCTGTGCTGCGCGGCGGTCTTGGCTTCTCTTGAAGTCTGTTGCAGATCTGCGCAGAGGTCTTAGGAGCTCCAAACTTTCACTATCCAATCGGGCAAATCCCATAGCATCCTGAAAATGCTCTTGCAGAGTCTGAGAGTACTTTGCTTAGTTCCAGGGCAGTCTGGGAGCATCTAGAAGTACTTCGAAGCACTGGTGAGGTCGCCCGGAGGGTCTGGGAGGATCGCGTGTTGCTTCCCAACCGAATTACATTTCGCTGATGTCAATGATTACCACTCCAACCCAATCGAAATTAGCAGTTCATTTTGGATACTGGATATCACCGACTGGTGGCGACGGCGAGAGGAAACGGACTCCAAGTACACCGATATCTCCAATGTGGCATGGGGCATCTTCTCTATGATACCACATTGTGTCGGAGTGTAGGACAGTGTTTCCCTTGGGCAAGATGTTATCGGCTGGAGACAATCAAAACCACAGGCCAGTGCATTTGCGAAAAGGTCGTTGTAAGGCGGTTTGCTCAACCCAATAACGGGATATTGGCAGACGATGACCCATCATTGGATGCCCTGAACACAGAAAACAACTCCGAAATGAAGAGAGAGGCAGAGGAAAGAACATTGCACAGAATGGCCAAGGTCCACGACGTTTTGGAGATGTCGCAGGGCTTGCAAAACCTATGTGCTGCACAGAAGGAATGTCGTGGTCAAATCAAGCTAATGACAGCTGTAGGATACATTTCAGATACGGAAGAGATCATTGAAGTATGTCGGTCACTCTTTCACCATGATGGTGAGGCTGCATTTTAATTGTTGGAAAGATCATGTCTGGCAGCAGCTTTGTCTGCACAGCACCTCCCTGGAGGAGGAATTCAAATAGTAAATGTCTGCTGAATCAGAAGAATCAACCATCACCCAGTTGGAGGTGATGAGGATAGCCTGCCTGAAAGCATTTCAGACACTGAAACTTGGGTAAACTGGAATGGCGACTTGGATACTCCAAATGACAGTGAAGCCTATTGCATGGAAGATGCTGAATGGGATATGCAGTGAGACAATGACATCCAGGATCCAGAAAGCTCGGAGTGGTGAGATGTGAGTGCCGCACCAAATCTTCCCGGATTAATTTGGCCAACACAGCTATCCAAGAGACTGGCTGAATAGGCGTTGGCAATAGTCAATATAATGGAAACGAGCAGGAAACAGGGTATCAAGACAATGTAGGACAGAATGGGTCAATTTGTTTCACCAGCTCATTTATCTCACTTCACCAAGAGTTTCATTTACAGATATACTACCGGCGAATGGTGAGCAGTCCCTGGTGACTATCGGTTGAGAACCAGTTGTAGAGCGGGTGCAATGATTCTTTTGGAAAGATATATCAATCTTACTAGTATGAGAGCAAACAGTGCAAGAATAGTACTGGGCTCAGCTTTGCCACAGGGCCGAGTCTCAATCTTTCAGAATAACAATTGATAAGTTCAAAACATTATGAAATCTATTATTGATCGCAGCAGAAGTTGAATGGACAATATATTACAATGAGCGTTAACGGAGTTACAACAATTGTTGGTCTTGTAGGTATTGTAATTAAATAGCGATTCGCTCGCTGTTAGGCATAACTTATTCATTGCCTGGTTCTATAGGCAAAGGACACAGCAACATGGTCACTGCCCCATTCTGAGAATGAGCGTCAACAGTGTGTCAACACTTTTGGGTCTTGTAAGTATGGTATTTGAATAGTGATTTGGTTGGTGTTAGGAATAACTGACATATTGGATGCGTTTATAGGCAAAAGAGACAGCAACACAGTCACTGCCCCATTCCAGGAATTAGGGTCAACAGAGAGTCAATGATTTCTTGCTTTGTATCTTGGGTAATTTCAGTTCTGATTGGTTGAAGACATCCTTTGATGAGATATTGGCAACCTTTAGGGGCAGAAACAACAGCGGCAAGCTCCCTGCCGCATCCTGAAAACGAGTGGCAACAGAGTGTCAACAATTTTTGGTCTTGCATATTTGGTAATCAAGGTGTCGCGCAGATATTGGAGCACATAACACAGCTATTGAACGCCTTGACAGGCGACAATACCATGTATTAAAGGAACAACACGGACTCTAGAATAATCAGTATCGCAAACGGCAAAACATGTCAAAAAATGTATTCGCTGTTGAATACACGATTTTGATAAGACACTGTTAACAATCTGCAAAAACAGGAGCCTTATATGAATCTATAGATGGACCTACTGGGTGACCCGCTAACAACCTGCCCAATTCCGATGGGTTCAGAGATTTCCATCCAACTGTACCCAAGTTCAAGGTCCGGGTATATCGACAACCAGGACCGCTAATTGGGCAACATCCCATTTGGACTGGGACCCGGATCCGAAGTGATAGTCAGGAGCTGTTGCCAACACTATCCTCAGGTAATCATGCTGGAAATACTACATGCAAAGATGCTTTTTCAGTCAACCCACAAAGCAGTTTCATGGACTACCAGAGTATGGTTAACCCTCCTTTGCAGCCACCATTTCCAGGCACTCCCCAGTTCTACCACAGTGCCCCACTCAACAGGACACCAAGTTTACAACCAAGATCAGGTGCAACAGAACAATTTCTAAGTAATGGGCCATCGTAGCAAGTATATGTTCTCCCACTGGGCAGTTTCAGTGTATGCTAAATGTTCCCCCCTCCACAGTTCTCAGAACAAGTGCTGGCAGCTCTAGATGCACCTCAAATGTATCCAACACTGCTTCGAAACAGTCCGGTCATTTGGCCGACATCTTCTGCCTCAAATCCTCCATGACATCTTTGTGACCCACTCATGAGAACCCTCATAAGGATCCCAAACAAATGATTCCAGCTGGTTGTTGAACACTGGAGAAGAGCTGGAGAACGGATTGCTGATATGCTCCCATTGCTGGAGCACTGTTATGATGTATACGATGCAGATGATGGGAGTGATGATCAATCAGGTTCAGGATGTGCTGAAGGTAAACCCACAATCAGATTCACACCAACTGATATCTTGTTGAAGAAATTTGCCAAAAGGATGGGGCAGCCCAACTTTAGTAACTTCAACAAGTAGAAGTCAGTATGCATGGTTGAGGTTCTGGAGAAAAAGCATCGGAGTATTATCTGAGGGCGCAACTATTTGAAACTGCTTCGAGATTGACCCCTGCTCTAGGAGACAGTGGTTCCAGATTTTCTGGTACCTTTCAACATCTGGCAGCTATTGGATATTTTTAATACTGTGAAATGGGTTTGGTGACTGTGAATTGAGATGATTTGAAGAAGTGTTCATTTGAGAGTCGGAAGTTGAGGATAATTAGACCATCACAAGCAAACAGTGCAACATTTGGGAAACCACCCGGGTAAAGGTGCCGAAGGTAACCTCACTGAGCTGCCATATACAATTTTCGTCATTGTAATTCATCAGGTGCTGAACAGGGACCATGACAATGTATCCCACTAGTCACTCCAAGCCACGTACACAGATGTGACTGATTGGTAGGAGCTGATAGATATCATTGAAAAAACTTGTTGCCCAAAAGAGCGATGCTGTGGGACTACAATATCCATATTCAACTTCACATAGGAAGAATGTGTTGTAGAGTATATGGGATTAACTGCACCAGGGGAATTGATGAATGACCCCAAATCTGGGCAGATTTTGTACAACAGTTGCCTTTCTCAGGACTTCAAGTTCAAACTGGGACACAATGTAAAGCTATACTTGTTTCAAATAAAGGCAGCTACAGGGAAGGATATTGCGGAGCATGGAATTGGATCGGCCAAGGTAATACCCACTACCCTTATTTCGGATACATATGCCTCCTTGCCAATTAGTATACTTAAACTTTTGACAGATCTTAGGGGAATGATAGAGTAGAGGAGGAGGATGCTCAGTAAGCAGGAGATTGGAGGCTGTAATAATGTAAGTTCTGATTTAGAGAATAGAATTGTTTATATTCCACACACATGTATTGGGTCCAAATGCTTGCCTGTAAAGAACCTAACATTGGGATAAATTCCAGGAGTGTTGGAGTACGAACCCATCTGCCCAGCATACCTCAGAACAACTGAAAGAGATAATTGAAGACAACAAGATGACCAATCAAGGTGCAACAGAGATTCAAGAGCAAGTTGATGGTAAGGAGGTCCTTGATCCAGAAAATACCTGATCAGCATTGAGTACAGTGCTCAATACGATCAACTACAAATTTGAACATGACGGTCTCCATGAGATGGCCAGGCTGCTGAATGCCCATCCGATTTGCCACTGGATAGGTGTTAGTGTTTCATGCAATGTGTGTTCTACTCAAGGCCAACCTAGAACCACGTTTCTGGCTCACCAGGTTCGAGCACTATGGTCCATTGTGAGGATATGGGTTCGGGATTCAAATATGTCAGGAGTCCTAGTTGCAGATGAAATGGGCTTCAGAAAAATGTTCACCGTAGTGGCAGCGGCTATGATATGCAAATTTCTGGCTGAGAACGTCATTGTGGGGTTGCTGCTGGGGAATTTTGTAGAGGAGTACTGTTGACAAATTGGTGATTATTGCTCAAAACAACTATCCCAGTATGTTCTGTAGAAAATGAGAGTGGTATCAATTAGAGAGATTGAATTCAGTGCCCCACGGCAGTTTAGAGATTCAGACAACTCCATCTCAGGGACATCTGGTGCTGGCTTCAGCCCTTCAACCAGTTGTGGTTGTCACAATGCCGGTAGTGGCTGCGACATTCATCAGTATTATACCAAAGATGACATATGGGACCAATTTCAAACTGCTGAACATTTTGGATGTGGAAATTGCCAATCTCATCAATAAAGATCTAAACACCAGTATTGACAAGCCAGAAAACCAATGAAATATTCATCTTGTTTGTTATGAAACCTGTACATCCATAGTGAAACCATCATGTACAATCAACTCTTATACTGTTCATGGAGTTTTGGGAATTTTGACGAGTCCCATCAGTACAAGATGGAAAACAGCTTGGATTGGGGAATCGCGATGGATTTTGAGATTGGATTGAAGCTTCATGTCACAGCTATGCTGCAATTCGACGCACTTTGTGATTGGTGTTGTCCGACAATGTAGCTGTGATGATAGGCACCTGAAGATCCAGACGATCATACTGCAATGGAAAAGCATTGTGCCGAAGCATTCTATTTTGCGGTGACAAGTTTGTTGCAGTATCAGCACAACACATGTTTGTCACTGGGGGCCTCAAGGAGTGTTTCAGAGTTGTCAGACTAGAATTCCAGGGTGCTCAAATCCCAGAGTTGACTGGGCTGATGCAGTTGCCTTCAGGTGCAGCTGGGAGCGCTGGCAACAACTCTGCAAGGATATTAGAAGGCTAGTGACTACCAGGGGAGCATCTGGGAGTGCTGATGACAAGCCGGGGTGTGCTGGCAACATGCCTGGGAGCACCTCAAAATACAGGGGACAAGCCTGGGAGAGACAAGATCATCTTTGAGAATGATGCAGGTGTGCCTGGAAATCATAGTTACTACTTATCATTCAACAATTTTTAAAACTCATGTATTCAGTGTGTATACTAATCTATGAATCTATATATCTATGTATCTCAATAGCTATCCATCTACATATGGTATAGCTGGAATGGCTGCAGGCGGTGCTTAAAAGCAACTTCAGGTGCGCTGCGAGATGACAATCAACTGAACTCAGAGATACAATCGTACACTGTTCAAGTAATAACTTAGAGATACAGTAGGAGGCGATGATTGAGTGAGTGTGGGGATGCACGTGGAGGCCGAGATTAAGTGAACGAGAGATGTACACTGAGGCTGTAATCGAGCGAGTTGGGACATGAACTCTGAGGCACTGCTAAAGCGAACTTGGAGACAATGATCCAGATGGTTTGGAGATACCCTTTGACGCTGTGATCAAGCGCACTTATGCATGTAGTTACTGGCCGTCATTGAGCAAATTTGGCATTCCACTTGGAGGCCAGGAACATGCAAACTTGGAGGCCGTCATTGAGTGATTGGAGAGATGCACTTGGATGTGATCTATCTGGAGGTGGGAGATGGGTGCTGCACCGGACGCTAGAACTTCATTCATTCGTTTGTTAACTCGCACCAGTGGGAATGTTGCAATGTACCGAGACCTTTGACTTCTCATGGATAGCTGGCTGGAAGCGGTCGATCGGTAGGAAGATACACCCTGAGCTGAAGCTACATTCACAGGTCAACTCATAATTGTGAGTATGAAAGGATGCCTGACCATTGTGGGTGGATGACGTGCTCGGAGCATGCTGTACTCAATGTGTGCTGTATTTACTACTCAGTTGTGATCATGGCATGGAGAGATCAAGAGGATTGACTTAACTCTGTGCTTTGTGACTATGGTCCAGTTCTGGATGGGACTAAAATATGGGAGATGAAGATGGGAATGATATGCAGGATACATACAGATGCAAGAAGCCAGGGGTATAACATGTCTGATTGGGTACAGAAATCTTTGTATCGGTGTTCTTGCCCATCGGATTAGAATGCTCACCTGCTCTATCTGCAATGGCAAAATGAATCACACACAAAATTGTCTTAAGTAGTAGTTTCCCATGGTAATATCCCCCATCTCCTCACATCTCTGTCTTTCTCAGCCACAACACTACCATCACCTAAGAACATGCAGTTAAGTCATCTATTTCTATCTCTCCATGGCACCATACCGAGTAAATACTGAGTACAGCATACTCTGAGTACTGCATTGCACATGCACTGCATATACGGAGTACTGCATCATCCCAAGATCGACAGTCAACCGCTCCCAGCAACTCACTCATCTCTCATCTCTGATGTCTCAGTTCGTGTCGGACCTTGTTGTAATCAACTCTCTACTCTCCGACGATGTCGATTGAACAACACAATCCAGTGTTAGCTCCTGTAGCCCATCCATTCTAATATCCCACCTCCAGATTGATCACCTCAATGTTCTCATCCAATCTCGATCGATCACAGCCACCAAGTTAACCCTATTCTGGCCTCCATGTGGATTGCTGAATCATCTGGTTCATTGCCCTGTACTGCATCTCTGAGTACAGTGCATCTCAATCGTCAAGAGCATTTGCAAACTTTCTCGAGCATGTCCTCTGAGTGCATCTGAGAGTTGGCACAATCACGGCCACCAAGTGTATCTTGTGACAGGCTGTGTTGTGTCCTACAACTTCACATGATGATGGGATTCAAGTTCATCCCCAACTTTGCTCGATTCTATGCTCAAAGAGCATCTTTAGGTCTAGTTGTTCACAACCTCAATGTGCATCTCAACACTCTCTAGATTATGGCCTCCATGTTGCCACCATCACAGCCTCCAAGTGCATCACCAAAGTCACTAAATCACTGCTTCCATGTGTATCCCTTAGTTGGCTCATTTCCCGTCTCTAGGCGCTCCTCCAATTACCCTCAATTCCCATCTGGAGCAGAATTGACGGTTTGTATATGTTCAGGGAGACCGAGATATAGAACTCATGCCATATTATGATATTGGGAATCATGTGACTGTACAAAGACGATTATGACAGATGAAATCCCTTGTGGTTATGGAACCTAGAGAACCACTACTGTGAGAATATGGCATGAACTTTAAAGTCTCCTGCAGAGCTGTGCAGAGATCTCAGCTGCTCTCAAAGTCTCCCACAGATCTGTGCAAACTTTGTAGTGGCTCCAAAATTTGACTATCCTATGAGTCAAATATTGTAGCATCCTGAATGCACCTCCATACCTGCTGGTGCTTTCCGAAGCACTTGAACATGCTCTTGCAGAGTCTGAGAGCATGTTGCTTAGCTCCAGGGGGGCCTGGGAGCATATGGAATGAGCTAGATACACTGGTAAGATTGACGGGCGTGTGTGGGAGGTTTGAGTGCGTTTTCAGAACAGATATACATTGTGCTGATGAAGGCATCCGGACTGAAGATGTCAAAACTCATTCAGATACGAGGCAGCAGATTGTACCGATTGACAAGCCCTGGATAATCAGGAGGCAGTAAGAATTGAAACTGCTGTATGGGACACCATTGGTTCGGATTCAGCATGGGAAGGCATGGCTCGTAGATATTGACAGTTCCGAGGAACAGCACCCAAATCTGAATATCAATGTAGAATGATACACTTTGTGACATCTTGCAGGAGCATGCAGGGTGGATCGATGGCAGCTAGCATGTGTCACTCTAGTTATGGGAGAAACTGAGGATTGCAACAACACTTCTGGTCAATGGTATGATGCATGGCCACTCGATTCTTAGCTGAATTCAGTGATTGTCCAATAGTTGAGAAACTCATTGCTTCGAATAGTTGACAATGCACGAGCACAGTATCCCGAACATGACGAAGATGAAATGTCTTAAGAGGTGATCCTCCACCAAGCTGAAACAAATGAACACACCGTGCGTCGTGCAATCCCAGTCAGAGAAGGTGGTGCTATGTTGTCCTCCGCCTCGTCAATTCTGTCACATGAAGTTGACTGTCCCGAAGATTATTGCAGAATTTATGGACATTTTCTACACGTATACATAAATCGTCAATGATGAGCACACAGATATTCAGCTCAGATTCCATGATTTAACAAATCCCTATAAACTGGTAATGACACAGAATGTTGGTGGGGTAGGCCTGATCTTACAGCTGCAACTGTTTACGTAATGACACAGAGGTTCGGGATATTGAATACACAGTGCCAGGCATGTGCGCAAGTTTTCCGGCTTGGGCCAAGCAGAGTTTGCCACTGATGGGTATTGAATATAGGTCGCGGTGGCTAGAATGACTGAGCGAATGATTTCCGCTGGCTCATGGGGGTGGCACGAATGAAACGCTACCAAGCCCTGATGAGCTGACCTAACATCACTCCTCAATGATATAAGGGTTGTGGAGAGTCCTGAGGACTATCTGAAGCAGTTTCCGGAGCATGGAGAGGTTGTACTTTCTGATCGTGAGCATGAACCATAATCATCCTGTCAGTAGAATCCAGGTATGCCTGTTTAAACACTCAACCAATACAAACTCACCAGCTGATGCAAAATAGTCAAATGGTGTCAACATTATGGCGCATCTGAGATTGAGAAAGAATTCTATACAGTTCCATTCCATTTCATGTTAGATGACTAATAATTACAATTATGAGATGAAGTCAATGATAAAATACACATTTGGTAAACCCAAATGTACACTGATGTGGATAAACAAATCTCCAATGAAAAGCAAGTGCAACAGGAAAAATGACCTTATGCGGTAGGTGATTGATGGAGAAGCTGTATTTGGGATGGTAATTGATAGCATATTTGACAAGTGGCACTATGAACTGCTATGGAACTGCACA
>Ga0307512_10000625_pt1 | contig 52454 bp, 67 predicted proteins | sample 14_EM_MG_FD_200267 | JGI IMG/M metagenome (GOLD analysis project Ga0307512, IMG submission 200267) | Populus trichocarpa ectomycorrhiza microbial communities from riparian zone in the Pacific Northwest, United States - 14_EM | ecosystem: Host-associated > Plants > Roots > Unclassified | place...
CTTTCGTTCATTTGGTGTCAGGGCAGCAGGCGTGCTCCGTTGTGTTCCCTGGGTATGAGTCGTGGGTTCTCCCTCAGCTGTGTCATTTTTATGGGTTGGTCAGGATTTCCTGGATCAATTTACGGGCTATCTGGTTCGTTGATGTGTGGCATGTGTTCATGACATTTTGGTGGGTGTGCCACCGTCTATGGTCTCAATGTGGTTGGTTGCTGTTCTGTTTCTTCTATCCTAATGATTTATATGAATTTACGCTGCTGGGGGTCTTTCCTGTTCGGATTATTTTCTTTGGTACTTTGTTACACAGTGTTTCGGAGGTTACACGGGGGGGCGTTTGTACCTGCAGGCTGCGCCTCTCCTTGCCCCGGTTCAACCGTGGGAAAATCGCGCCTGGTGGTGGTCGCGGTTCAAGGAGCCCCCGCATAGCACGCAACTTCATTGGTCATGCTCAAATAATGAGCGAGGATAAGGAAAGTATGTACAGTAAGGAAGTATAAAGAATGTCAATTTGTTGTACGCACCGGTTGATTGCTGGACAGAGCTGTACGTGGCCTACAAACACCTGGCGACGCGATGCATGCAACGGGGATCGGGAAACCAGGGTTGGTTATGGACAACTTCTGCGCCTTGCGCACAAATAATGTCCAATTGAATACACTATGTGTCATCCAACAGGATAGATATATGGAGAGTACGTGTCGTGTAGGGTTTGCCAAGGAGAATGTGAAGAGGGCGGCGCCGTATAACGTACAACCGTCACGCCGCAAACTTCTTCACGAGGTTTTCTACCTGAGCACAGTCGGTTCCTCCACGTATGCAGAGTCGCGTCCCACTCCTGGCGTCCTGCGCGTCGGGCACAATGCACTTGATGTCTTCCACGTTTGGACATGGGCAGTCTACGGGTTTATGCACGCACATGAGGGTGTCTTGGCAGAGATATTCCGAGCAGGAAACTGTCATAGAGAGGAGCAAACCGGGAGGTGATCAGCTAATGGAAGACAGTGACGCAAGTGACAGCGGCTGCTTACTGCTCTCTGCGTGCATGGCCCATTGCTGGCTGCCCGATGGCTGTTGCTGTTGTTGTGGTTGTCCAAACATTCCGTTGAAGAATTGGAATTGCGCACTTGCAAGTGCGAAAAGAGAAAACGCGAGAATCAAGACTGAAAACCTGGACGATAATGACATGGCTGTCGTGGTGGTCAATGACCCTGAAATGGAAATGCACGCTGACGGTTCGTGCCGTGACAACGTCGACTTGGATCACGTGATCATAAATTCATATTGCGTGTTGCACATCAGGCCTCGGTATGATATCATGTTTGCTGCCGCACGTCTAGTCTAGACCCACGATAAGATAATATGGCCTCGTTCAATATGCACGACGCCTGTGGGGACGACTAGGGCAAACTGACGAGAAGATGGCACACTGTCACAGGTGTGTCACGTCACACTGTACAGTTTCTGGGGCAACGCGTTAAGGTCAAACCTTATATTTCGACGTCGACGCCGTCAAAACCCACCCGCTTCCCTCCAAGGAATCCCAAAACTTAAGCATGAGGTACGTGCCACCAACTCGAGGACCGTCATTAAACCCATAATGATACCGGCTACAGCAGCAAGCTCTCAGTGTCAAGCGTGCGGGGCTCTATCAAGGAACTACTCGCGGAGGCAACTGGCGAGAAGCGCCGCAACTTTGTCGAGACGGTTGAGCTCCAGATCGGTCTTAAGAACTACGACCCTCAACGTGACAAGCGTTTCTCTGGCACCGTCAAGTGGGTTTCGGGTGGTGCTGCTTTGGGTCATTTGATGTGCTGACCGCTGCGCAGGTTGCCCAATGTGCCTCGCCCGCGCATGTCCATCTGCATTCTCGCTGATGCGGCAGACATCGACCGTGCGAAGCAGATTGATTTGGAGTACATGTCTGTGGATGATTTAAAGAAGTGCGTGGAATCTTTCTGCCTGTCCGCTGGAAATTCTCAAGGTATGATGCTCGCAGGCTGAACAAAAATAAGAAACTCGTCAAGAAGCTGGCGAAGAAATACGACGCTTTTTTAGCGTCTGAGGCACTCATCAAGCAGATACCACGTCTTCTTGGCCCCGGTCTTTCCAAGGGTGCGTCTACCACTTCTCTGCGTCCAGTTGGCTTATGTGCTGATCGTGTTGTAGCTGGCAAGTTCCCCACACCTGTATCACCTGCTGAGGACTTGAACAACAAGCTCACTGAAGTGCGCTCGACGATCAAGTTCCAACTCAAGAAAGTGCTGTGCCTTGGTGTTGCTGTCGGCCATGTTCAGATGTCGGATGACCAAGTTCTGGCCAATGTCATGTTGAGTACGCCTCGTGTAGTGTCTGCTTGAACGTTTTCCTTTAATTTACACTGGTCATGCTAGGTATTAACTTCCTGGTCTCGCTACTCAAGAAAAACTGGCAAAATGTCAAGTCGTTGCACATCAAGGCGACGATGGGCAAACCTATCCGCCTCTACTAGATGTACGTTACTATCGTACGAACCTTGATCAGCAGATGAGAGCAGGGAGTCGGGAGACCTAGTGAATGGAGGGGGAGACAATGGTGGGCCGCAATGCAAAACATGAAGCCCCGCACGCTTGGACCAACGGCTTTCTGGGAGTTGGGAGTCGATTGGGAGCTGATGCGGTCTGCCTATTGAATCTCTGTTTGATGCATGATGGTCCTCGTGCTTGGTTGTCTTTGATCTGCCTGGTCTACGAGTAGAGTATATAGTATGGTGTGTATGATACACGTGCAATTGATGTGGCGCATGTGCATGACTCGGACTCGGACTCGATGATTGCCGACTTTACCGGACTCCTCACATCCTCGGCTATCACGGCCGGCCAGGGTACCACACCACCACTGTATAAGCAGCTTTGCGCCTGCACCCATGCTCTCCAGGCGCATCCATGTCTCCTCGTAACCTCTCACTCGTACTCTCTGCTCAAAACACACTCCGCATCACCCTCGCGTATGCCTCTCCAGCTGCCGCGCTCTCCCTCCGCCTTCTCCCGCGCCTTGCCAAGATCATCGCCTATCTGCTCCTTATTCTGAATTTTCGATCTCTACCCTTCGGCTGGCACAGTATGCTCATTGCTTGCATTCTTGTGACGCGCTTCTTCAATTTTTTTTACCCAACAGCCATCCTATTTTGGCCAGTCATCAAGGTGAGATGGCACGCATGGTGTGCCCGCATGCGCACACTCTCCCTCTCCTCCGCGGTCCGTGATGCGGCAGCGTGCAAGTATCTCGACACCCTCTCTCCAGTTGGCCAGAACCCGCTCAACCTGACTGTCGTGACGAAGGCCTGGGCAGGTGCGTACCATCGGTCATCCGTTAACCGCTTGCTCTCATCCGTGAACCTTTGTATTTCCCTTTCTCTCTCATAGGAATCGATGATTGCGATTATAATCGCCACCTCAGTAATTCGTCCTACCCGAAGGTACGTGATGGCAGTTCCCATGCCCCTAGGTGGGGCCGAGGGTCAGCGGGTGGGAGTTTCATGTCTCATTTTGGTTCTGGGGGCTGCGTAGGTCCTTGATGCCGTGCGGATGAAATGCGCGTTGATAACCTGTCCTTACTACGTGCGAACTGGAGGCTGGATCGCCCTAGCCGGTAGGTGTTCCCCTCCCAAACCATATACCGTCATGTTTCTCAACATTTGTACCCATAGGTACGCACTTTCACTTCATCCGGGAGATTCCCATGTTCGTGCGGTATGAGATCCGCTCGCAGATAGTTGGCTGGGATCGTAAATGGGTACGGCACTCATCTTCCGTGAAAAAAACTCCCCCGTGCGTCTTACCCTCTTCATAGTTCTATATCGTCCATCGCTTCGTCACGCATCGCAAGCCCAGCCCTCGCTCATCCGGAGCAACCAAAAACGAAGCGTTGTCCGCGTCATCTGCGCTAACCAACAACACCAATGGCACCCCTCCGAACTCGGAATCCACAGCTCCCATCCCGGCGATCCACACTCCCTCGACACCACTCGCAAACTTGACTCCCTCCCCTTCAAGCGCAAACCTACAACAAGCCACGCTCGCTCTCCCAAACATCGTCGTCACCTCGGCTGCCTCCCCAGGCGCAAGCGCAAGCGCAACTGCCGCAGCCATCGCCACAGCCGCAGCCACAGCCGCACAAGTAACGCCTGAACCGGATGGTGCCATGGTGCATTGTGTCTCGGTGAACGTGCTCGTGTACAAGCATGGGAAAATCACTGTCCCGCCCGTGCTCGTGCTTGCGAGCGAGGGGTTCGGCGCGACGCCCGAGCAGGGAACGCAGGCGCGCGAGCGCGCAATGAGTCTGGGGCTCGGTGGGATGCGCGAGCTCTATCGTGGTGGGTGGCGCGCCGTCCCTGAGGGTAGTGAACGATGGTGGGACGAGGCGCTGAACGGCCTCGAGGAGAGGGTCGACAGACGCGTCTTGAAGGTGAAGGGCGTCAGGGAGGGGCTGGAGGGCGCCCTTGAGGTGAAGGGCCTATAGCGTCACAGACTAAGAATATCATATTCCTTTTTTTTTTTCACGGTTCGGCGTGTCTATGGGTAGAATGCGTTTTCGTTTTCGTGTATCATGACTTTAGTACGGCGTGAGGTGTGAGAAGTAATAGTATGGGCAAGCAGAGTCTATCCAAGTCACTCATCGCCGCCGTCTCCGCCGCTTTCGCTCACCTTTTTCTCTCGATGGATCTTCGACGTCTACTCGCATAGCAGTATCGCCATGTCCGTGCCGACTCGTGTGCGCCGCCTGTGAGCGCTGCACCGCGAGCGCGCGCACCTTTTCGGGTACGCACTCCCAATACATCTCCTCTCGTCGCCCATCCAACAACTCGAGCGCGACCTCCTCCTCGCCCACCCCCGCACCTTGTTCGAATCGCTTCAGCAGTAACAACGCATGCTCACGCGTCGTCAATCGCAAATAACACTGTTTTTTTTCATGGAGTTGGCAAAAGATGTGGGGAAGAAGAGGATGACGCACGCTATCGAGACCCTTAGAATAGTCCACATAGTCGAGCGCAGCAGTGGCGGTACTGTCGTTGTCGGTACCGTCGTTCGCGAGCAAAGCGGAGAACCGCGCGCGCAGCGCGGTCTTGTTCGTGTCTGTCGGGACGTGCCGAACGAAGATGACGCAGCCGTGCGGGTAATCGTGACGCGACGGAGTCAGAGGTGGAGGCGGTTGGCTCGTCATTGTCGAAGGAACTTGATGGTCCTGACTGGCCCTGGCTTTGCTGGCGGGTGCGACAACTGACTCGGGAGATGAAGGGTTCGGGACGGTGGCTGGCGCTGGTGGTGCGGTGGAGGAAGAAGAGGTGGCGATGCGATGTAAGAGGGCGTCGCGGTACTGGACATACTCGCTTTGCAGCGCTTCCCAGCGCTCTTTTGAGAGCGTGCGGAATCCCGCTTTGCGCGCTTCTAGCTCCTCAGGCGACGCTTCGTCGTGGTCGTCGCCATCAGCTGGGACGGTAGGGCTGGGCTTGTTCACGGGTGTGCGATGGTACGGGAAGTAAGCGAGGAGGTGCGAGGTAACGGACGGTTCTGACAAGGTGAGCAGGGCGAAGCCTTTGCATTTCGGCTGGGCGTCTGGGGGATCTTGGTAGTGGGGTGGGAAGTATATGCTTTGGATGAAGCGGTAGTCGTCCTTGGCGAGGAGACTGCGCAACAATTTGGATATTCCGACGATTGAGCGGAGCGAGGGAGGGATGTTTTCCTTGAAAGAGATGAGACATGGACGGTCAGGGCATGACGATGGGCGAAACATACAATATAGATCGCCCGGGCGTCCCAGTATTCCAGGGTAAAAGTGGCAAAGCGTTGTACGACATCCGCCCAGTCCTTGCGCCGAACTTCGTACCCACCTGCGGGGGTATAGCCACGGCGCCCGCAGCGAGATCGCGTCTTGTCAATGACGATCATGCGGATATCAAACGTGTCTCTTGCATGTGCGCGCAAAGACTTGATGATGGCGGCCTCCGTCAACGAAGTCGAATTCGCCGCGAGGAAGACAGATGAGGTGTGCAAGACCGTCCTGAGAGGAACGACTTTTTTTTTTTGGCGTTATTCTAGCTTGCTTTTTCAATGCGTGTAGGGAAACTTACAGCCGTCGCGGTTTGGGTCTCGCAAACTTGGGTTGGACCATAGTTCATAGTCTGAGAATGCGAGCGCGCAGAGTATCGCTGGATCTTCTGAAGGGATTTCATCTGGCCCACTTTCTCTAGCTGTGGCGGTGGGTTGAGGCAAAGGGCGGGGCTGATCGTTTGAATGGGTTTTTGTTGAAGGATGTGAAGAGAGAGAACGAGGGAGGAACATTCCATTGCATCCGTGTCGGGTTCGGCTTGTCGGGTTCCCCAACAACCTGACACTGCCTCGGCACGTTTCGCACGTTCCGGTGTGTTAATCATCTCTTCCCCTCGTCCACGTCCATTCTTCCCCTCTCTCCTCATCCTCCGCTTCCCTAACGGCATCGACCACCGAGGCGACGACAGTCCACAATATTAACGGCGCATAGATTCTACTCGCACCAGCTTTCTCTTCCCTTCCTCATTTCTTCCCACGAAGCGAAAGCGGACGAATCCCATCATCTCGCACGGCATCTCCTCTTTCACAGCATTTCCCATGGTGGAATACGTCTACGCTCGACACGACTTTATCCCGGAGCACGAAGACGAGATTTCCTTTCGTGCGGGCGAGCGCATCGAGGTCATCCTCAGAGATGATCTTTATAGCGACGGCTGGTGGGAGGTGCGTTCGCTCTCTTCTTCGCTTAGCGTGCCCAGATTGCGTCTCCCTTCCATCGCTCGAGTATTTCTTTTCCAACCCAGCCCCGTCCTCATGGCTTTCTTGAGGCGCAATGGGCATGCTTGAACTTTACGTCTCCTTCGTCATACGCCGTCTCTCACGTCCGCGCTAATGTAATGGGGCATGCATTGATGGGACTCCTTTCCCCTCTGACCCTCCCCTGGGTTTTCTCCTTTCCTTCGGCTGGTCCTTTTTAGTCCATTTTCCTGGACATTCCGTGCCACGGAACCCCCATATGCCCTCATTTATTTTGTTGCGACAATGGCTAACACCGCTTCGTTTCCGTTATCCTCAGGGCCGCAACCTAGCCGGAAAGGTTGGTCTCTTCCCAGAGAGCTACACTCAACCTGCACCACCAAGTACCGAACCTCCTCCCGCGGCCATGCCAGCAACTGCCCCGCTTTCCTCGGCACTAGCCGACAAGGCTCAACCCTCGGCCGCATCCCTTCCTAGTACAAAGCAAGCACAACTCGAACTCGTGCGGGACGGTACCAGCAGCGATACCGTGCTGGCCGGAGCACCAAACCTGTCCACTGCTGCGGGCAACGGTGAGGTCATGCTCGCCACCCTGACCGATGTTCAGCAAGCGATCGAACAACTTGGCCACAAGGATGACGGTGACGGTTCTCGAAGCTTCACTTTTTCCAGCTCACATGGCGATTCAACCGATCATGACACCGATCACGATACCGATGCGGACGTGGGTGGTGAAGATTGGCACAGGAGCGCCAGGCAAAAACTCGCTGAGAAAGCGAAGAAGGTCGTCGAGGAACAGGCTGCTCGCGAGGCAGCTGAAGGTCGTGTGACCTTTCGCTCTAGCGCCCCACCGATCGACGTCGAAATGAGTGACGATAGCGGGGACGAAGGCGACAGGCCTTTTGACCCATCATCTCCCAATGGCCACGACAATAAGCACCCTCATATTCCCGAAGAGGATGAGAACGAGTTGCCTGCTCCTCACAGTCAGAAAATCTCCTACTCCCCCTCAATCCAACCCTCCGAGCGGTACATTGTACCTTCCCCAATTTCGACGGCACATCGTCCCGAATCTGGTCTTATCGGCGATGCTACGGTGGAAGCAGCTGTTGCTACGGCTACACAGCAATCGTTCCCCCAGAACGAGAAGGCACAGGCACGCACTCCGGATAATACGAGTTCGCTCCCAAGTCCCGTCTCGCCGGGTCTCCGCGGGATCTCCAATGGTGCATCTGCTGACACCGCAAACACCCCTTCCTCGGCCCACCTAGTTTTCCCCTCAAAAGCCCAAACCTTGAGCTTGCAGGAAGTCTCCGGCGTTCTTCCTTCACCCGCCGCGTCGTCTAATGGTCATCGCCACGGCTATTCTATCAGTAGCCTGACATCCTCCGCTATTATGGCCGCTTCATCCCCCCTCTCTGCGCCTCACAGCGCGGACATGTCCTCCAACAAACAGCCTCGAGATGTCCACCCCAGCGAATGGAACGTCGAAGACGTCGTCGACTGGTTGCGCGCCAAAGGCTTTGATGACACAGTTTGCGACAAGTTCCTCGAGCAGGAAATTACGGGCGACGTTCTGCTCGAGCTCGATGTGGGAGTCCTCAAATCCGAAATCGGCATCGTGGCGTACGGAAAGCGCATCCGCATCGCGAATGCCATCGCGGAATTGCGTCGCCCATCAAGCGTCCTGTCTTCGGAACAACCAACCCGTTCTGGGTCTCTCTCTCATGGAAGTCCGCTCGCTCAACAGGAGTCCACCGTTAATAGTCCCGCGACACTACCTTCCCCTAGGTTTGGGACCCTTGCGACTCCTGAGAGTCCCCCTAATTTCGGCGAGCAGACGGGGCAGAAGGTGGATCCTGCGCCTGCTCATCGGGACTCAGACCCTGGTGTGCGGCCACAGCCAATGGACAGCAATATCACGATCGGGTTGGGGCTTGGAGTCCCAGCCTCTCTCATTCCCGGGAATGGCCAGGGAAAGGCATTGGTAAGGAATTTTATTCGTTGGTAGAGTAATGGGATAGCTCCATTGAAGAGTCTTGGGATGCAGAAGGGAAGACCACCACAGCTTTCACTTTCTCCGAGTGATTCGGCACTTGCTGCGAACGCCAAGCTTGCCCCCGTTGGACAACAACACCGGCTCATGGACGATGAAGATCGCGGGGTGCTCAGCGACGTGGGCTACGGTCTCTTTGTATCGTTTATGTAATGCTGAATGGGATCCTGCAGAGTGATACTAAGAACGTTGCGACTAAGGGCCGTGGGCTGTTCGGACGCCAAAGCTCGTCGTCCTCAACGGGGAACGCTCGCAAGTCTCCGGAAGTCACGACGCCACGATCGGACATTTCCCAATTCAGCGACGGCGCTCGATCACGACCACAGCCGCGAAAGCGCAGTCTGGACACGGCGCGCGAGGGTTCCCGACTGAGCATTTTTGGTAACACATTTGCGGGGACTTTGGGCAAGGCGCGCAAGCCACCCCCGCGTTATTCTGGGTGAGGATTAATGCTTTGTTGCTTGATATCTTATCTTGACGCTGACTGGGCCATTTTCTCTTTTCTCAGGGCACCAGACGTTGAAGCAACATCTCCTGATCGTAGTGCGCTCTCCCTGACCCGGTTTTATAACAGCAATAGCAATCGCAAGACCTCCACCCGCTCAGCCCCCGTCGAATCCAGCCGTGAGAAACGTGGTTCAAGGGACTCCGTCGGCATAAGCGATAGGAGAGAACCCGGGGTTCTGCGCAAGCCTAGTTCACCAACGACGACGGGGGGTGGCTCTCTCAAATCTGACCGGAGCATCTTGGAGCAGATCGGCGTGCCTGATCACAAGGGGTGGATGCGCAAAAGGGGCGATCGTTATAATACGTGGACATCTCGTTACTTCGTGCTCAAGGGCCCGCATTTGTACTGGCTCAAAAGCAGCAACGCATCGGTGCGTGTTGGTTGCATCATGCTGGGTCACGCTTGTGGTATTTACTCTCGACGTGTCTGACTTTCGTAGGAGACGAAGATCAAGGGATACCTCAATATCGTTGGCTATCGTCTTGTCGCGGATGAGAACATTGATCCTGGGAAATATGGGTTCAAGCTTGTACACGAGTCGGATCGTCCTCACTTTTTCAGCTCCGATGAGCAAATGGCTGTCCGCGAGTGGATGAAAGCACTCATGAAAGCGACGATCGAGCGAGATTACACAAGTGCGTATCATCCCTCCATTCTAATCTTGACAGCGCGACGCTGATGCATGCACGCGTAGAACCCGTGGTGTCCTCGGTCAATGTGCCTACTATCCCTTTGGCGGTTGCCCAAGCTATGAACCCGGCACCACGCCCTCCGTCACCGAATGCCCGTGCAGCGACGCAGCGTGCCATGCGGCGCGAGAACACGAATCAGCTGTCGACGCGTGACGCTGAGATCTTGATGAGCCTGTCCCCTACACCATCCAACGGGAACGACAGGGGCGGTAACCGCCTACGGATCGACTCGTTCTTTAGTGAGCTCGAGACGGAAGCTCCCCTCCTACATTCGGAGAGTCCCAAGTCGCTGGTCCCTCCTGTTCGACCACCGCGAGAGATGAGAAGAGCACCATCCACGTCCGAAGTACGTGGTTCCCCCTAGCAATTCTCATACATTTACTTATCTCCCCAAATCAAATTACATAGCATTCCCCCGTAGAACCAGACCTCATCGAGTGGGCAAACAACCACCTACCGGGCACACTCCAAATCACGCCGAACGGTTCCGTCTGCAGCGGACTGGAGCTCCTCCGGATCGCAGAGTCGATCAAAGGCGTGAGGACCCACCTCGTGCCCGACAGCGCGTTCCCACGCGGGCCGCACGACGACAAGCTCGAGGGGCTCTTCGTCCTGTTCGACTTTTTGCTCGACAATGACGTCAAGATGGGCATGATCAGCATCAATGACGTACGACAGGGCAAGCGGGATAAGATCATTCAGCTGCTCAAGGCGCTTCGAGCGTGGGAGGAGAAGCGTCGCGCGGTCTTGCAGTCGATTGGGAATCGGCCCATGCAGGCGGGTCCGTTCGTGGCGTGAGCGTATGACAAAACGCTGATGATGATGCCAGTGATGGGTAAATAATGATGCATTTGTGTTTTGTGATCGCCTTTCTTTGAGAGATGCGGTGGACATCGGTTGGTTGGTTGGTTGGCCCGTTGGCTGGTTTTTAGTCATCTTTCCGTCCTCGCTACAACCTTTCTTTGTCTTGACATGCCTTTTTATGTCTTTCTTTTTAATATCTCATCTCTCTTGTTCTTTCTTGCCCTGCTTTTATTACACCGTCACACGCTCACTACCTTTATCACATGCATTTGATCGATGTATTCCCATTAGTTCTCTAATTGGACTTACTGTAGTCGCGCAGGATATTCGCCCTACTAAGCTTCACTCCTTTCCACTTCTTTTTTACCTTTACTGCGGTCATCAGAAACCAGAAAAAAACCGGATTTATCTTTATTTCTCCCGATATGTGTGAGGTGATTCAGCTATTCAGTCTTGAAACCATTAGAGTACCAAATTCCAAACAAATTCCAAACCAAACTTGCGTAGATCAACGCGCTGACTGGTCGAGATTACTGTACTGCTTATTTCTCTGCTTGCCTCTTGCCGTTCTTTCTAATCTCGTAGATTGCGGGGACAATACCATACCTTAGGGCTCGAGTTGGTGGCGGGGCGAATTTGTTTTTACGGCCGACCTTAGTGAGGGCACCGTAAAGCCTAATGTATAATGTGTTGTCAGATCAAAGTCCTCCGGTAGTTCCTTACTGCGCACTATTGACACCTCGCTCGCGAAAACACGTCATCGCGCTACGGCACCCGTGGAACGTAATTAAGTGAGATCGCACTGCGTCGAATGTCTGCAGCAGTCGACCTTGTAGCTAAATCATGAATGAAGTAAGGGTCCAGGCCAGGGCCTTGTTTTCACTTTTCATTTGTTTCGTTATTGCCCAGAACCCGCCAAGCTGCCCTTTCTCTTCTTTCTTATACGATAATTTGAACGACAATTGATCTTCGTTCGTCCCTCACAGTCAAAGAGTCGGAAATATCCGCCCACGTGGCCATCTGAGACTTTGTACGCGTTTGTATCCCGTTTGTATTCCCCCCAGCTAAATCTCCTATCGATTTTGTCATCCCTGTACCGCGCAAGAAATTCGGCCTCTGTGACCCCATATGGCTTTTTTTTCCAACTCGAGACACATGGTACAGTATTTACCCACCATCTACCCCGCGTGTTGCGATTTTCCGGCTCGCTTAGTTTTGGGGGCCCGCGTGGAAGCTTTCTATATGTGGACTCCTCCATCCCGCGGATGCTTCCTTCCTCAGCCCCCACCGTACCGTCGCCAGCTTTTATCATGGTCGTGTGAGCGCAAAAAAAGGAGGCCGACACCTCGGAGCGTGGAAAGGTATGGTTGGAAGATTAGCTACCCCGCCCCCACCTCCACCCTTCCGAGTCATCCTGTGTCTCGTGCACCTCAAAATTTTCCCGGTCGTCGCTCATCCCTTTTATAGTTGATTCCGACGCGTCTCGTGGCTTCATATTCAAAGGCTATCGTCATTGCCGTCCCTTTTTATCGTCAGCAGGAGGCACGCCTACGCCTAAGCTCCCATTTTAAACCTTTTTTTTTTGGTTTCCTGTCGCAGATCTGCGGATTTCGCAAGGTTTGAAAGGTTTGCCAATGGGGTGTTTAAATCCCAACGGCCAACGGGAAAACTCCAGAACCCTCAAGCGTGAGTTTGTCGGGCCGTCCGATTGGCCTGGGCCTGGTATTCTGGTGTCGCCGCCGCTTCCGCTGTGGCACAGGCTGCCTTTGGGACTCATACCCTGTCTCCACTCAATTCGGAACTTGCCTCTACCCACGTGTTGGCGGATCTCTTCCTTATCCTCCTTCTCCTTACGATGTGCTATTCAACTGGCGCGTCTGCTATATCCGCTGAAATGGTGAAGAATCCGAGGCGTTTGTTTGGGGGAAGTTCAGGGAACCACTTGGGGGTTAGAAAGGATACTTCTTTTACGCACGCCCTTGTTGTCTTCGTCTCCTGGTCGAGGTGAAGATATACGTCCTCTCTAAGAAAACGGGAGTCAACCTCGGTGAAATCTATCTCTATCTGCCAACCAACTTCGTGTTTGCGGGCTTTCCGGGACCATGTCGGCTCGGCATTGGACTTACTTCACACATTGCTGGACCCCGAAATAGGTTGTGTCCCGCGGAGAACCCAAAAAATTCATGTTGTGGTGACCTTACTGCCTCCTCAATGTCACTTTCTGCTGGATGCACCTTCTATCTATGGTGCAGAAATCGATAACGGAAGCATCAGTAGAGGGAATATGACCATCGCCTGGCTTCCTCGTTGCCATCTCTCCCAGTGATCGCGCTTTCATTCGCTCTCATCTTACACAGCTTTCCCATTCTCCACGTCCTTTATTGAATCTCTACCATCACAGATGGAATACGAGCTTACCGATACCATGACGGACACAGCACCAAATTACCGCATGAAGAGGAACAGTGAAGTGTTCATTCAGGCCATTCTGACCGATATCCAGAGAGCGGTCGACCAACTCAGCCACATGAGCAGCTTTGACGACTCTCGTAAGTTCACTCCTTTTCGGTGCGCACAACCAGTTGACCTAGCATGAGCCCACTACGAAGCTGACGTGGACGAAGACGGCAACAGCTGGCCCAAGGCTGTACCAGATGCGGCTGACAGTCACGTGTCCTTGCGACCTACGGCGACGTCGACCATTAATAACCTGGGCAATGGTGATATTTACGAGGCATTTCGTAACAACCATGAACCTCTTCGACGTGTTCCAGGAGAGGACAAGGACGACTACCGTAAATTTGTACTCACTAAAAATGCTGTAACGAAGGCCGGCCTTCATAACCGAGCCGATGCATCGCAACCACCATTCCCTCGGTGCGAGAGTGCGTGTATCGTAGGCACTAATATTTAGTAGCTCACTTTTGAGTTCGTTCTCGCCAGATCTCCCACCTTGGAATCCCATGGCCACTAGTAGCGAGGCAAGCCCACCTTCTGCAGGGCCAATTGTCTCATCTAAAGTCCAAACTTTCAATTCCCAGATTGCGGCCAGTCTCCTTCCATGCCCCACCGCTTCCTCTATCGGTCACAGCCATCGCTACTCCATCGGCCGTGCAGCTTTCTCTACGAGCTCCTTACCATTATCAGGCACTCACGGCGGCACCCTTCCCAACTCTGGGGACCGCCGATGTTCGCATCCTGGCTGCTGGACTGTTCAGGAGACGGTTGATTGGCTACGGTCCAAAGGCTTCGAAGACGCCGTGTGCCAAAAATTCGTCGAGCAGGAAATAGCAGGCGACGCTTTGCTCAACCTCGACGTGAACAAGCTCAAAACCGAGATCGGTATCGTTGCGTATGGCAAGCGCGTTCGCATCGAGAGCGCTATCGCTGAGTGTCGTCGCCTGGCAAAAGTGATGTCCTCCTCAGCAATACAACCCATGCGTCCCGAGCCGAGCTCGCAAGTGGGTCCACCAGCCCCGCAATCGACGGCTTTGGAGCGTGCGCCCATGCGTTCCGCCAGTGTTGGGAATCTTCTGCGTTCTAGGAGCCCACCTTATTCCAGTAACTTGCGGCGGAGTCCATCGGTGCCATTGCAGAGATCTACGGAACCTGCCGGGGATCCCAGTGAGCAGTCGACTGGTGACAAGTCAGATCCTACGATCGGGCTGCGACTTTGGGTTTCATCGTTGCTAGCTTCCGGGGGTGGACAAGGCGAGACATCAGTCAGTGTCCATTTTCGATAGGGTCGGTTAAACGGTTTCACTGACTGCTTTTGAATGCAGGACGGAATAACGTCACGACTCTCAATGACTCGTCGTGATGGGACCACCAGTCCGGGCACCAAAGATGTGGTGGTTGAGCAAGACGAAAAAGGAGATTTGGTGGAGAGCAGTGATGTGGGTCGCCATCAAGAAAGACCCGAATCATTCGTTGCGGCTCATTTTAAGTCCTGCAGAACAGCGCAAAGAATCTTGCGCCACGTCGCCGCGAAGATCAGTTTGACTCTCGAAACGCACCATCCTCGCCGGTTAGGGTGGCGTCGCCGCAGTCAATGAAGATGCGGAGGCTACTGCCGCAGGTGATGCAAAACATCACACGCAGTCAATCGCTGCGTGACTGGCGCTCGGACAAATCAGACGCGTTGTTCAAGGACCGCCGGCCCAGCCGTTCAGGAAGTATGTTGGTAGGTATTTTCCCCAGGCGGCGCCGACGTTATTCTAGGTGAGCGAATCCCATATCATGTTGTAGCCACTGTCGAAACCGCTGAATGGACGCGTGCAGGGGTGGGGCCGAGACATCGACCGATCCCAGCAGCTTCTCCGTGTCACGCCAATCTCACGACAATGACGTTATCAAGAGCAGCGCCACGTCGGTTGCGATTGACGCCGATACATGCTATCGGAAAGGAGATCAGCCCGAGAAGTGCGAGTCGAATCATTCTGGCAACTCAGATAGAGACCACATACTATCCCCCAGGCCTGAATTACTGAGTGAGGGCGCATCGACCGATCCTGGCACGGAGGCTGTAGATGGCGTGCCCACAATCTTCCCGGGTATCTTGACGCAGATTGGTACTCCAGATCTCGAAGGATGGATGCGCAAGAAAGGGGGATTCTATAACACATGGAAAAAACGATATTTTGTGCTCAAGGGCGCGCATCTGTACTGGCTTAGGAGCAACAGCGTATTTGTAAGTGTTCCGCTGTCCGGCTGGTGTATATGATGTCCCATAGTCTCTGACCTTACAGGAGACCAAGGTCGAGGGTCACGTCAACACCATCGACTATCAAATCATCCCAGATGCGACCATCAATCCTGGGAGATATGGATTCAAGTTGGAACACGTGTCGAATCCGACCCACTTCCTCAGTTCAGATAACAAGCCAGCTATCCGCGGATGGATAACGGCCCTCCTCAAACTTAAAATTGATCACGATCGTGCAAGTGCGTATCATCTCGTGACTTGATCGCACACAATAGTCTTACGCACGCGCACGCAGTAGTCACAGCGTCACCAACTAATATTCCTGTGATCCCCCTGGCGGCTGCCCAAGCTCTGAATCCGCCGCCGCGCCCTCCATCGCCGGCTACTCAGGAGACCCAACGAATCTTGAGGCGCGAGAGCTTGAACCGGATCCGCGACTATTTTAGAACGGGATCGTCCTTTTCCGAACTTTCCGCCTCGACGCCGTCCGTTGGGCATCACACTCCTGATCGGCTACAGGGGGAGCTGAGAAGGAAAGGTCCCGAGCCCGAAGTACGCAGCTTAACTTCGTCTTTAGCGAGCTCATACCGACAGATGCCTTCTCTCCTCACCACCATGACCCCCGATCTTTCCCATCATTTTACACTTGCGAATAGCACCCATTCGTTGAGCCAGACCTCATCAAGTGGGCGAATGGTCATCTGCAGGGCGTGCAGATAACCTCCAAAGATCCCATCTGCAGCAGGTTCGAGCTTCTCCGGATCGCGCAGTCAATCAAGGACACGGGAAGCTCCACCGTCCCCGACAGCAGCGTACTTTCGCACGAGCGTGATGACGACGTTCTCGAAGGACTCTTCAGTTTGGTCGACTTGTTGTCAGATAAAGAGGTTGAGGCCGGTGGTGTGGAGATCATCGATATGCGTCAGGGTAACCGCGAGGAGGTCATCAAACTGCTCAAGGCGCTTCGTGCGTGGGAGCACCGTCGTGCAGTTCATCAGTCGCCTGGGGTGAGTCCACCAATGAGTCCACTGAACCTCTATGCCCGATGACTCGGGTACCCAAGAACCCGCATCGATCAAGAACCTCCGTCTTTCCTGTTTAGTCACCCAATGCCCCTGATTTCCTTATTATTTATGCTTGTCATGATTAATTTGTCCTGTAAATGTCCCTAGTATTTACATTTCGCTGGACGAAATCCTCAGTTTCTTATCTTATCTTGACCAGATTGTCATCAGGAATGATTACGTTATACACCCCTTTGATCCGTGATAAGATGAAATCTTTGTGTGACTCGGATGACCACCTCCTTAATTCAATTTACAACGATGAGCTGCGTCGGTGACCAGATCCAACGATCACTCCTCTCGGGACAGTGGAGGGGACAGGAAGTTGTTTCCTCGCAGAACGTCCTTGTTCAACTCGGAAAGCTTGTCGCCCATGGCGACTTCAAAACGTACCTTCAATCACCCCTCGTTAGAGAGGTACTGGCTCTTCGATCGGATGCCCTGAACGATCTTTCCTTGCCAATAAAAAGCTGGTTCGACTTCTCTGTTCCGTCGGCTGGTGGGGACTACGAACAAGAGTTCATCCGTCTGCTCACGGCAGTGGCATGTCTCCATGCTTTCCTACAGGCCAACTGGACAGGCCCGGACCTCGACGTGGACCCTTTCTCCATACTGGACCTCCCGGAAGAAAAGCAGTCCTTCATCACAGAGGCGACCCTACAACAAAAAGCCACCGCGGAGCTCGCCTGCGCGGGCGAGCCCGCGTACCACCTCGCGCAAGCGGCGTTCCTCTTCCGCCTCGCACTGACCCTGCTCGATCTGCCCTACCACCACGTACGCTCAGTCGAATGGTGGCGCCTCCGGGCGTGGAACGTTCACGCGCAGCTTCTCGGCGACCCAGTGGCATTCCCGAGCGCAGCGCTGGAAGACCTGGAACACACCTTCGCGGATGAGCCCGATCTCGTTGGCCAGCTCTGGCTTGAGCGCGGCCTGTTCGAGCACTACCAGTCAAACGACCGCGCTGCGTTGGAGTGCTTTGTGCGCGCGGCACGCGCGACCGGGTTACGGTACGAGCTTTCGGGTGCCCTCGGGAGGCGCACAAAGTTCCAGCAGACAGACCTCACGCAGCTCGTGCTGCTCGCCGAGAGCAGAGTTCGAAACAAAGAAGAGATTAGAGGACAGGAGGGAGGAGAGGGGTTTTCAAGTGGAGCTGTTCAGGACGCAGCAGACGAGTTGGCGAAGAAGCTGCCAGAAACTTTGACACTCAACGATGACACGCTTTTGGAACACACTGAATTTACGTCATCGAACCCAGCGGCTCCTGGCTCCTGGCTTGACCATTTGGATCCGTCTAATCAGCCGGCACTGCACCCGCTGGACCAATGTATTCTTCTCTCCCTCTGTCTAAACGTTCGCAACACTTCTCCCGCCCATGGTCTTACGACAGAGCAAATGTCGCCTTATGTTGCGCGAGTAATCTCTCACCCACAGAACTGGTCCGTGCACACCATGGCACTGCTCCTGCGCTCGCGCCTCGAAGCGCATCGTACGCGTACGGTCGAGCGCTCCACGCTTCAGTTGCAAGCTCTCATTGATCAAATGCCCACCGCCGACTCAACTATCGCGGAGCGCTTACGCCTCTTGCATGCTCTCCCGCTGCCGAGTAAGTGGGCGCTAGAGCGCGAACTTGCGCTACGTTTCCTCTCACTAGGCGTCGTCAAGTCTGCGCTGGAAATATTCGAGCGTCTTGAGATGTGGGAGGAGGCCGTCAAATGCTGGCAAGCGACTGAGCAGCGTGACCGCGCGCTCGCTGTCGTGCGCGACCTACTCGCGGGCCGCAAGGCCGAAGCGGAGGTGGTGCTTGCGCGGGGCAAGGCGAACGCCACAGGCCCGCGCCGGGCTATGCTCGATGCTGCGCGCGAGGCCAAGCTATGGTGTCTTCTTGGAGAGCTCGAGCCAGAGCGGGCGCGCGAGCATTTCGAACGTGCTTGGACGGTGTCGGGGGAGACGTCCGGAAGGGCGATGCGCTCCCTTGGCGGTTACTTCTTCGCACGAGAAGAGTACGCAGAAGCGGTACGGTGTTTACGGCGCGCAGTAGCAATCAACCCGCTGTTCGCACGGTCGTGGTTCATCCTCGGCTGTGCATGCGTTCGCGAAGAGGACTGGGAGGGCGCGCGGGAAGCTTTCGCGCGTTGCGTTACTATTGACGATGAGGACGCGGAGAGCTGGAATAACCTTGCGAGTGTGTATCTTCGCATGGAACACGTACCAGGGAAGAAAGCCTCGAAAAGCGAGGTACGTCGAGCGCCCCCGCTTTCGTCTTGTTACGCTTCTACTAACGACGAAGCAGACAGCGCACAACGGCGATGACGAGCTCCATCCTTCTTTGAAGGCAGATGATGCTGCTGCAATCCCCTTTGAGAACAAGATGCTCGCATTCCGTGCACTCAAGCAAGGTATCAAGTTCCATTATGAGAACTGGCGCATGTGGACCAACTACACCATTGTCGCGATGGAGGTTGGGGAGTTCGCGGAGGCCTGTCGTGCGCTCGGACGTGTTGTCGAGGAACGGGCAGCCAAGGTGGGCGCAGAGAGCGTCGACGAAGATGTGCTCGATCGTCTCGTTGATGCGGCGACGCGCGCACCGCCCGACGAGAACGGCAGCACGGTCACCAACCCAAACGAGGGCCAAGGCCTACTGCGTCGCGTGGAAGACTTATTTGGGCGCATCATCCTTCCTCGAGTCTCTTCCCCACGTATCTTCCGGGCACGCGCGCGTCTTTTCGTGTCGCAAGGCAAATTGTCCGAGGGACTGGAGGCTCACCTGGAAGGCTACCGCGCTAGCGTCGCCGGTCAGATGGAAGGAGGCGAGACAGATTTGGAACGCTGGCGCGAGGGCGTGAGAGAGGTGGAGGATATCTATGACGTGCTCGTCAATTACGGTCCGAAGGTCGAGGGATCGAAGTGGAAGCTTCAGGCACGAAGCATTCTGCGGACATTCATGGGTCGAACCAAGGATTTCGAAGAAGAGCCCGAGTGGTCGCGGTTGGTAGAGTTGTTAGACGATTTAAAGCATGAGTCAGGAAAGTAACTAGTTGCAAAGTTGTAACTTTGTTTTTGAGATATGGCCCCAGGCACCAGGCAGGAATCGAATGAGGTCTGCTTAGGCTCCGAACGGCGGACTCTATAACACTCAGCCACTGTGACTGGAACGTTTTACCCAGTTTGACCGACCACAGCCCCTCTCAATCTCAATGGCATCCACACCTACATCTACATCCAGTCCCAGTCCCGCCTATGCTTGTGCATTCCCCTTTGAACTGCCAGTGCCTCCGCTTCAAAAGTTGGATGTTAAGAGCAGCCGCTCCAGACTCCATACCAAGTATTGGGGTAAGGGCATCGACCAGGACGAGTCTAAATGGGTGGGAAAGCGTGCCCAACTCCCGGACACCGACGAAAGCGAAGTTGTCCGTGGTTGCTTCCCTCTCGACCTTGATGTCGACGGTTTCGTGGTCTCAAAGCTTTGGGTCCGTAAAGACTACATACGGATCTACGACTATTGCATCAGTCACTGCGAGGACACCCGCAACGATCAGGATCAGCACCTGGCGCCCTCTGTCGTTATAACAGGGCATCCCGGCTGCGGTGAGTGATTCTCCTCACAGACATTTCGTTCCCAAACACACTTATACCAAAAGGGAAAACTTTCTGGTTCCTTTATGCCGTACGCCGACGCCTTGGCGAAGCCAAACCATTTCTTTGGTTCTTTTCAAAGCAGTGGTATTTATTTGTACAAGGCGGCGTCTTCCGAGTCCCTCCTGGATCCTTGGATTCCGCGTCATTTGCCCCTTACATATGGGCGTTTATCGATGCGAACGACTCTCGATTAGACGACCTGTCTGGGCTTACTGGGCTGCAATCCACACTCTTCGTCATATTGACCACATCTCCCCGACAAGATCGATGGCAGCCCCTAACGACGAATACAACTCTGCAAACTTTGATCATGAATCCATGGACGTGGGAAGAGATGAACAAAGCGTGAAGTTCCTGACATTCATGTGGTCGTCGCTCGCTGATCACCCAGTTCCGCTAGTGCCGACATCCATAATCTCGGAGCGTCCCAGCGCACACGTGCCCAAGAGGTATTCATAGAATATGGACCCATTCCTCGACTCTGCATCAATTATGTCAAAAATCCATCCCAACTGGATGCGTATAAAATCATACTTAAAGCAGCAATTTCCCACCTTCCAATAGATACTCTGCTCTCATATGATCAACTGGGCGAATACCTCGACATGGGACTGTATCATTCCATTATCCTTGTCAAACGAAAGACGGTGGAGGACCTTCTCGGGTTCATGATTGAACCCATTTCTCCTTCTGTCAATCGACTGCTGAAACAACGACTTTTGGAAGGGGAGCAGGAAGAAAGGCTACGGACTTACATACTCTACGAAAGAGCGCAGAACTCCAGGATAGTGCTCGGCATCCTTTCCGAGACATTGGCCCAGACCTAAACCTGGTCCGAATGGTGAAGGAGTCAAGCGAGCGAGGAAACGACAAGTGGAAATCTCGACCTAGTTCCGACACATCTTCTCAGGCCACATCTCCTCACATCCTGTTAGAACCGAAAAATACGGAGGAGTACGGAGGGTCCCAGCCGAGCGACATCAAGGAGGTAATCTTCTACGTCCCATCGTCCCGGACTCAAGTTGCATTCGATTCGTACTGGTTGACCAAGTTTTGTACCTTTTTCAAATGACAATCGCCGCTAGGCATGAAATCAAGGCAGGGATAATGGAGTTCTTCAACCATCCGACGCTCATGGAGGCAGAGTGGCATTTCATATTCGTTGTCCCCGTGAGTCGCCGATCGTTTGCCCTGGAGCAAACGTCGCGAAGATGGAGGGGTTTGGGGACAAGGCAAGACTATTTACAGCGGAGATTGACTTTCACAAGCTAGGGCAACCCCAAGAAGGTGACTCCGCCGACGACAAAGACGTCGACGCCATCTCCAATGGGAATGAGGCAAACCAACACCCTAGCGCTGGGCCTAGCTCCCACCCACGCTTTTCGACCAGACTAGCGGCGGCTCTGAAGCGCGAGGCCGGAGTTGGCTCATCCTCCCCCATCGAGGCGACATCTTCTAAGACCCAGTTAACCGGAAAAAGCAAAGTCCCTAAGGCTGAGGAGTAGGGTTTGGTTCAGTGGCAGGGTTGTCAACCAGAAGTCGCTGTAGGTTCGTAGATTCCGCTCACGGGTTAGCAGACGAGCCGATGAAGACCCGAATGTTCCCTACCTTGTTGTACTTGTATAGTACTGTACTGTCGTATCCGCACAATGTTCCATGATTTGGTCGAAATCCGCGTGGCCATGGCATATTTTGTAATTTGCAAATAGCCCGAGGCCCTGAGGGAAGCAAATTGTTGAGTTGTTTCGTCACCACCGACGCCCTCGCACGCAACCACCCTAAGGCACTGCCTCTGTACGATGTGCCAATCTCCACCTTGAGCGCTTATTGTCACCCGGCCATTTCGTTGGGGATCTAGAGGAGCGCGGGGAGGATGTTTTCAGCTGCAGATACCGTACCTGTATCGTTGAGGGAAACTTCGGCCGGGCTCGCTGGTGCGACTATAGTAGTTAGCGATCATCAACGTCAAGACATAAGAGCTCTGGTCAGAAGGCGTTGGAGGGCATGGGCTCGAACGCCAACATGCGGGGCGTAAGGCGGGGCGCAGACAGACTCGGACAGAGGGCGAGCGCAGACTCGATGCACTGCCGCGAGAAGACTCAAGCCAAGGGCACAGGAGTTTGAGAATTAGTCTACAGAGGGCCTTTTGGGGCCGAGGAGGGCTACGCAACATGCAGTTACACTTGAGTTTTTTTATGGTATTTCTTTTCAGCCAAATATTTCCTTTAACTGTTTCTTGAAGAAAACCCTTAGAATTTATTTAACAATTATTAATAATTAAAGTTTTCTATAACTACCGTGGTTTGCATGCAGTACGGTGTAAGTTAGTAAGAACACGAGTCAGTTCCCGAACGCACCCCTATAAACACACTCAGTAGCCACTGTGACATACTTGACCCACCCAACAACTCTTCTAAAATGGCATCTCTTCCTCCCTATGCCTCTGTGTTCCAGGGCTCATTCCCAAGGCTTCCGCTTCTGAGGTTGGATGATGAGGACCGCCTCTCCGTGTTCCACGCCAAGTATTGGGGTGTGAATATTGACCAGGATGAGTCAAAATGGATAGGAGCACATGGACAACTCATGGACGTTGATGGAAGCGAAGTTGTGCGGGGCTGCTTTGTTCTTGGTCTTGATAACGACTATTTCATGGCCTCAAAACTTTGGGTACGCAAAGACTACTTACGGATGTACGACCGCTGCGACAGTCACTACGAGGACGTCCGCAACCGCCGTCTGCACCTGCGGCCCTCTGTCGTTATCACAGGGCAACCCGGCGTCGGTGAGTGCTTCTCCTTATAAACTCTTCATTCTCGAACGTACTGATACGAGAACTGAAGGGAAAACTTATTGGATCCTTTATGCTGTACGCCGGCGCCTCGGCGAAGCCAAACCATTTCTTTGGTACTTTGCAGCGCGGTGGTATTTATTTGTACAGGACGGCGTCTTCGAATACCCTGGACTCTTGAATTCCACATTATTTGCTCGTTACATCTGGGCGTTTGTCGATGGGGACGAATCTCCATCAGGTGTCCCCCCCGGGCTTACTGCAGTGGAATCCAAACTCTTTACCATATTTACCTCGTTTCCCTCGGAAGATCGATGGAAGCCCGTAACGAAAAATACATATCCAATAACTTTGATCATGAATCCATGGACATGGGAAGAGATGACCAAAGCGTGAAGTTTCTGACATTCATGTCGTTGTCGTTCGCTGACCACCCAACTCCACTAGTGTCGACATTCATATGCTCACAGAGGTGCAGCGCACACGTGCCGAAGAGGTATTCCTGGAATATGGACCCACTCCTCGACTTTGCATCGACTTTCTCGAATATCCATTTCAACTCGATGATTATCGAGACGAACTTAGAAGAGCAATTTCCAACCTTACATTGGATTCTCTGCTCTCAGCTGTTCGAATGAGCGAAAATCTCAACATGAATCTGTCTCATTCCATTTTCCTTGTCCAACGGAAGGATGTGAACAAACTTCATGGGTACACTATTGAACCCATATCCCTTTCCGTCAAGCGACTGCTAAAGAAACAACTCATGAAAGTGGAGCAGAAAGAACGGCTACGGACCTACCTACTCCTCGCAAGAGTGCAAGGCTCGAGGATAATGACCAGCATCGTTTTCGAGTCATTGGCGCAGCTCCAGCTTCAGGAAGAGGTCTCCCTAAACCTGGTCCCAATGGTGGAAGTGCCAGCCCCGCGAAAGGGGAATGCCAAGTGGGAATCTCAACCTAGTAGCCGTGCTGACACAGCAAATCCACCCTTTCTGACCCAGTTTAAACCGATGAACACGGTCGAGTACGACAAGTCCGAGCTGAGCAGGTTCAACCCTGGCGTCTTCTACGTCCCAATGTCGAATCAAGTGGCATTTGATTCATTCATGCTGGTTGACCAAGTTTTGTACATTTTCCAGTTTTCAATCTCCGCTTCGCATGAAATCACAGAAGACATCATGAAGTTCCTTTCACAACCGACGCTCGAGGAGAAGCTGCAAGGGGCAGAGTGGCGTTTCGTTTTCGTTATCCCCCCTGGGTCGACGATCGTTTGCTCTGAATCAAACGTCGCGAAGTTGAAAGGGTTTTGGGACAGGGCGGGGCTGTTTACAGCGGAGATTGACGTTCATAAGTGATGTCAACTATTGCCCGACTAAAATGTCACCGCCGATGCTTTACCTTGAATATTTCTATACTGGACGGTTCAGTAGATGAATTGATGAAGATCCGAATGTCCCTTTACCATGTTGTTGTACTCGTTCTTCTCGAATAATCGAAATGCGCACGTGCCACGTGGCCAATATTTTGCCATTTGCAAATAGCGATAACGTAACTCGTCCATGACCACCCCAACACAATATTGGTCCAACCCAAGCGCAGGCGAGCAGGGCCCGATATCAGTCCGCCATGAGCAATACCTCACTTCCAGGTCTCCCACCTCCAAGACGATATACTATAGCCTCATTTGACAATCTCGTTGTTCTCGCCAACTATGAGGAGCGCCTCCGTGAAGCACGAAAGATGGTTTGGAGAGATCGTGGTGAGCCAGCTGTTGAGGTCCATGACCTATGGGAGTGTCTCGAGCATGGCGTTCGTGGGGGTCTCCGTACGTCCCAGCTCCTTTCTGATCTCAAGAGGGGGAATGCATCTCTTTTCAGGAGCCGGGACTCTTGCCTTTGCGATTCGCTCTGGCGTTAATCTCATCCTTCTCCTAGCACGCATACAACGAATCCGGGAGGTGCCTAGGTTTGTCCAGGGATATCCTTAACCACTTATATGCCATACTGATTGTATTTGTGCAGAAAGACGCGTATTTCGCTGATACAACATGCTCTCTTTGGCTCAGACTCTTTCCGTTTCGGCGCCATGCTTGGTTTGTCGGGTCCTTGACTAATAGTATGGCTGGCTCACATCAAGCTTCCAGGAAGCTTTGTCGCACTCTATCGAACTCTTCTTAATTCATTTCCTTTGCTCTTCCCTGCCAATGTCCTGGCTCGTCTCAACCTGCGCCTTTTGGCAGGGAAGCTGCCGTCACCGTCGCCGCACGGCGATTCGGCTATTGATGAATCCTTTCGGTCCGCTCTCGAGCCTGATCCTTTACTCGACAATCCTCCGATCAGGTCGAGGAATGCCCGACTGTCGACCGCCGCGCAGGCGCACCAGACCTGGCTCCACCAGAAGTCATCGCGGTGGCATTCGGTTTTAGCTGGCGCCGTTGCAGGTGGTGTCGCGATATCGTTCGAGACACTCTCGCGGCGGAAGGTCATCGCGCAACAGCTATTCGTTCGGCGAGTGATTCATCATACGTCGTGGAGCTGGAAGCTCAATACTGTGTTTCACGATATAGCGGTCTTCAAGGATCCTATAATGCCTATTCAGATAAGCGCGGATTCCGCGTCCCGCATGGGGACGTCGTCGTCTTTGCTCTCTCGTGAGTCCTCGTCCTGAAAGGCTCGCGCTACTTCTGATAACCTTCGGAAAGATGCGCTCAGATTATGTATGCGTTCTTGATGCGTCCCGACACGCTCCCGAAATCATATACGAGCTGGTGCGTTGATAGGCTGCTTCCTAGCTGTAGCCTTCTGGAATTCGGTTCGGGACGCATAGGATCAACACGGCCGGACAGATCCCAAAGCAGGCGATTTCTCTCAACTGTGACATGGTTAGAACACACACCTTCAACCCCGTAGACTTAGAACATGTACTTTCTCGCCCCGTATGTTCCCGCTCCTCATCCCGTTCTGCCTTCACTAACCCACGCGTCATGCCTCGAGGACCTGCATCCGGGGAACGTTACCGCTCTAGAAGTGTGGCGCGCGGCGCACCCACCGTATGGTCCATGTGCCGCATCGCACCCGCACGTCGCGAGTTGCATATTTGCCCCGATTGATCGTTTCTTCTCCGTGTTTCGATGGACGCTGCCGATATATGGGGCACTCCATGTCGTCCCGATGTTGCTCTTCAAGCGCAAGGCGGTCGCCCGCACACCAGTACCAATGATATTGCGGGCAAGTTTGGGAACTACGCGCAGTGCCACGTTCCTGGCCATGTTCGTTGTCATATACCAAGGTGCGGTAGAATTCGCGCCTCGTCTTTGTCCGTTGTAATGCTGTTTTGGCTTATCTCTCGACGGATGGCAAGGTTACTTCTGTGCGAAGCAAAATGCGCATCGTGCGCTGGTTGGACGACCGCATATACCCAAGTGGCTGCTCGCTGCGCTCGTCTCCAAGCCGTCCTTCTGGCTGGGTGGCCTCTTCTCAGGCATTGCTGTGCTTATCGAGGCAAAGCATCGGCGCGGCGACCTTGCGATGTATGTGTTGCCGAAGGGCCTCGAGAGTGCGTGGGTTGCGGCGCGCGGCAAAGGGCTGGTTTTTCGGACTGGGAAGCACGGGAGTGCATTGGTGAGTTCTGCTATTATATGCGCGTGATTGGATATTGATGTGTATTTATCTGCCCATAGTTAACAGCCATTGGAATGGGAATGGTCATGGTACGTTTGCACCAGATCTTTGTTGTGCCCGTCGCGCTCATTCCTCGCTTCGACGCGTCTTTCAGAGCACGTATCAGGTCGGTACTTCTAGTTTGTTCGGCGCCTGTCACGCTGACGTTCAAGAAGAATGATCCGCAGCACTTGTCGGGCCTTGTACGGCGGATTTTGTACCAGTTCATTGGGCCCAATTGAGCCTTGTAGGCTAGACGCGGCGCCGTCACTGTATACCAGATCACTGTCTCCTGGGGTGCTACTCCAGATTCGCCTGGTCATGCAATATCGTGAGCCCACGTAAATGTTTACATTTTACCTCTAAATACAGTATAATCACCCCGCTCAGCCTTGTACGAGTCGTTGAATGAGTAAGTTTGACATTACCGCACATACAACGTTCACCTGGGGACATGCCATAAGAGTGTGTCACAAATGTGACGTTGTTTCCCACGGCGTGGCACAGCCTTATGGGCCATGATCGGGTGAAGTCGTGTCCATCCATGGCTGTGCACCCAACACCCAACACCTGTTCAGAAAGCCCTCGATTGTCGCTATACAGCATAATTTTCAATGTCTCAATTCAGGGCAAATTTCAACCTTGGAGCTATGCCCACAGCGGCAGTGAGCACAGGTAAGCGGCTAAGTCATCCCGTATTACACTCCGTCCTAAGCATTGTTACAAATTTGTCCAGACGAGCGCCATTCTCCCCCTCAACCAGTGCAAAGTCAGGTACCGCGACACAGCGGATCCAGCATTATCGATAGTTCAGGGGATTCTTTCTCCGCCTATCTGGCGAAAGAAGACGAAAGGATCAAGAAGGTAGAAAATCAGAGAGCGGATGCCCATGAAATACTTATATTTGTGAGTGCCATAGCCCTCCACCCATTCACATCCTTTCTCATTCAAAACAATCAAGGCTGCCCTGCTCGCAGCCACAGTTGCGACACTTATCGGTGCATCTATCCGAGGCCTCCAACTAGACCCACTCGACAAATGGGCATTTTATCTAGCGAAAACGTCCGAATTACTCGCAGACGTCAAAGAGCCCCATGATTCCCTCCCTTCTGCGACTCTCATCGATCCCGCCAAATTTTCTCCCCCGACCTCGATCATTCTGATCAACTCGTTCTGGTTTTTGAGCCTGGCTGTCAGCCTGACCTGCATCCTGATGGCCTCGTTGATGCAGCGATGGGCGTATCAATACAGCGTCGGTATTTTCGCACGTTCGCGGATCGACTCGAGTAACTCAGCGGGGCTTCGTGCGCCGGTCGGGTTCGAGGATGAGCTACGCCTTCCATGGTTGATCGAGGCGCTGCCAGCACTACTTCGTATTGCCCTCGGCCTATTCTTCGCGGGGTTTGGCGTGTTCGTGTTCAACCTCACTTCTGAATTTGGGACAGCGCCGGCCTTCCTCCTCACAACCGGTTCCCTCATCTGTCCGGTCTTTTGTTTTTGGCAAACATAAACGGCAACCGGCTTTCTTCTTCTTGGTTGGTCTTTGTGACACACTATGCAAGGTCAAGAGTTTCGTGCGCTTTCAAGACATTCGGCCAGCCTCAAGGCGGCCGGATTTTCCCGTGTATGGTGGAGGTCACGCAGGTGGTCGCCTGACTGACCAATCGAGTCGTATCACGTTCTGTGGGGAGTCATTTCAGTCCATCAAAAATGGCTGTTACCAAGCGGAACTCCTATACACGCTGACAAGATAATATGCCCCATTACCATGTCACTTTTTGACAACAGCATAGGTCGTACGGGCAAATAGCTGATATTCTCACTTTCTTTTTTTCTCATATACTTGTAACCATCAGTTCCTTATATCGAAGACATCAATCCCGACGTAACTAAGTTAGTCTTCTGTGCGTCCTTCGCATTTGCTCTTTTGTTGGGGGTCTGACGTGCTTGAAGGAATCTCGTCTAACACACGATTCAAATGCACTTCAAGCCCCATCCGACTTGTATTTTTCTCGCAGCATTGACTCGTGGGACTCTGTTCCAGAATAGAGTCTAGTTACGTCGTACGGACCCGCCTCACATTAAAGGTGGGAATCCGCGATCCTCAACGATGCCAGCGTCTAGCCTCCTGGATATTCCGACTTCTTTTCCTATTTAGCCCACCCTCAGTCTTTCCGTGCAACCATCCTAGCCAGAACTCGTCGTGATCACCTTCCCTTTCAGAGCCCATCTACCTGTTGCCCTTACCCCACGATCGTCCCATCCTTCCTAAAACTGACAATCTGGCCTCATCCGCGTCAAACCCCGCCCCTGGACTTACAATATATGACGCCTCCTGTCACTGGTGTCTACGTTTCCAGATTATCCCACGAAATTCGACTCTTCCAACTCCTCAACTCCCGTTTTCTCCACTGCAACTGGAAAAGCAAAGTTTCGGCCTCCCCTGAACCAATCCCTCGCGCAGATAAATGCAGTACTCAAACCCAATGTTGTTGCGACGGGTCGTGACTGCGAACGGAGGTTGGCCCGATGCACGGCCACTCCAGTCCGCATTTCTGGACATCGGATATCTCCGTCAATGACAGGGGTAAGGGCAATTCTGGCTGGGTTGAGGGATGTCTTGTCGATTTTCTAGAAATTCCGTGGTGAGGCAGTGGGCCCCGGCCCCTTCAAAGCACTGAAAACGGATTTGCGAAGCGCCAAGACAATATCAACAGTCGATCAGGGTGTCATCGCATCCTTGGAGCAACGCCCTCCCTTTGTGATCTCAAGGCTTCCGCACCGAACCCATCACTCACATTTCGACTTGCTTTCGAAATATATCTCAAAGATGTGTACGGAATGACACGGAATTGACAACGTGTGGTGCTAGATGTTTGTATACGTGACCCAATGTTCGGTATCGCTTGTATACTCATTCGTTAACGTAACTCGTGACCTGTGTAAGCCACCACACGGTACCGTACGGTGAAATTCGCACAGCCCCAGTAGGGCGGGAAACCCGGACCGGTAGGCAGGGCAGTGTTACGCGTGAGACCCATTTGTACTTAACTTTTCGAGAGCCTGTGAAGCGATTCCCCTGCGCCCCCCCACAAATACCCGACACCATCTCGTTCGATGTCTCTGTCTCGACCCCCAGATCCCAACAATTCTGATCTTGAATTCGGATCCCCGGCGGGGCATGATCTAGGTATGCAACAAACATCGAATATCAATTCAACCACAACCGCCTCACCACTCTCATGTTTTGAATACCTGGTATAGATGACGGTCGCTTCCCTCCGACTACTGCCCACGCCCTGCAGGAACCCCAACCGGGAGAGTCCAACTTTTCCGATGGTTCTGGAGCCCTGTTTACTATGTATCTCGATTTAGCCGAAGAGGAGGATATAAAGATGGCAGAAAGTTGGAAAGGTGATGCCGAAGGAATGCTTGTCTTCGTGAGTCTTCGTCCCACCTCCCATACTTTTGCGTATAACATAGAAAATGCAGACCGGTCTATTCTCTGCTGCCGTCGCAGCGTTGCTCGCGGTGACCATCCAAGATATTCGAGCGAACCCGCAGGACACCACAGCATCCTATCTCGCAACCATTTCTCAGCAACTTGCCCAGTTGAATGGCGCCCAAATTTTCATCCCGCCCTTGTCCGACCCCGCCGATTCATTCACACCGCCTACTTGGGCCGTTTGGGTCAATGGGCTTTGGTTCATGAGCTTGGTCATCAGCATTACCTGCGCCGTATTAGCGACGTTGCTACAGCAATGGGCGCGTCGCTATCTCAGAGTGGCCTACCCACGATACAGCCCCCACAAGCGAGCGCGAATTCGTGCATTTTACAGGAAGGGTGTCGAGGAGTTGCACCTTCCGTGGGTGGTTGAAGGGTTACCAGCGCTACTCCACATCTCCCTTTTCCTCTTCTTCGCCGGCCTTTCAGTGTTTTTGTTCAGTGTCAACTACACCATCTTCAAGGCCGTGATCGCATGGGTAGCGCTATGCGTCATCGTATATGCCTACCTCACGGTTTTGCCTATCCGACGCAAGAATAGCCCATACTCCGCGCCACTTTCTGCTTTGGTCTCCGTCTGTTCCACCGGAATTCGATCCAGCTTTTTCCAATTCATCGAAAGATTCCCCCGACTTGTTCAACCTTTCGCCATGTACCTTCCCAATCGTAATCCGGGAGGGGTCCACCTCCAGGGCTTTTTCTCTCACAGCATGACCACGACAGCAGAACAATTCGCCCGCAAATTGGACTCCGAAATCGACTATGAATCGTTAATGTGGACGTTCGATTCTTTAGATGAAGACAGGGAGCTCGAACAGTTCTTTGACGGTGTTCCTGGCCTTTGTAGCTCAAAGGAGCTCCCAAATTCCCAGGCTGGCATCATTAAACGACACGAGAAGAAATTTTCAAGTGCATTGATCGAATTTATGAACCGTACTTTGTCGTCCAACCTGATCTCCGAATCTGTAAAGCGGCGCCGGATTAATATCTGCACAAGGGTTGTCGATGTGACATCCCTCCTTGGGCCTTGGTGGATCTTGCGTCGCGTTCTCCTCGGCGACTGGCAAAAGTTTTTGGGATGCATCGAATTTGGGCTTTTCGTGAAAAACTGGAAGAGTATCACCCACGCAGTCACACTCTTCTACGCAGAATGTGTGGCCGCCGTCACCATCTCGTCTGTTCCAGAACGCGATGATCGTTGGTTGCAACTGGCAAGTGGCCCACTTGACGGATCTAAAAAGTATCTCCTTCATAACCATTCTGCAAACTGCGACAATATTCTACTCGCCAATACCATTTCCATTGTTCGGCGGACCATTCAAACGTACTCTGGATCACCGGAACGCCATCGAAACGACATTCTTGGCGCATCAACCAAGACGCTTGAATCACTTCGCAAACTCGATATCAATCAAACTTTACCCGAACTACAGTACGAGTTCTGCAGCGTTTGGAACCAACTCGTAGAGCTGGCCAGGAATGACCAGCGCAAATACATAGTATGCGTCGCTAAAACAACACTGAAGAACATCCGCAAGCTGTACCTCGTGATACACAAAGGGACAAGTGCTTACCCGACGGCATTTTCGGGCGCTACAGACGACGCGGACTCAGTTTTGGATGACCCGAACTCATATTGTACATGCTCACTTGCTGGGCATGGCCCTTGCAAAAACGTTCCGGAGTTGATAATAGAGGAACCAGCTCAAGAAGTAACGGGAAGCGGTCTTCCCACGCCCATCATCCCACCTGGGGCGAACCCCGCCCCGCAGTCGCATGGTCCATATCACCCAATGAACTCCCCCGCACCCGTCCCCCAATCCCAGACAACAGCCCAGGCTCCGCCCTTCCCTCAGCCAACTCATTCTAGCGCGTCCCACTTACAACCTCAAGCTCATTTTGTCGGCCCCACGCCACCCTTAATCGGTCCCACTTCTCCTGTCCCGCAAGTCGCTCCCACTTTCCCTCTCGCACAAGTCCCTCCCATACTTCCTTGAGTCCCCAGGACGCCGAATGATGGAGTAAGGTAAAAGCCTGTGTAGGCAAGTATGCGATATCATTCTCTAAATTATGATGTAATTCTTGTGCAATGATAGTGGTGAGGTCTATTTTTTTTTCCCCTGATTCCTCAAACTAACCGTTCGTGCTAGATCCTTTTTACAACTTATGATCCCCCAAATTTTGTCGTCCTGAGGCAATACATCACTCCCTCGTCGTTGGCGTAACTGAGAAACCCCATTCCCTGCGCGAATGATGCCACATGCTGACCCGATAAATCCCCATTTCCATTCTTGCCACCTGATTGTTTCCCGACATATCTTTTCATTACCGGGGTGGACGGATTTGCAACAGATTGTTATTAGTTACGGTATTCTCATCAATGCACCTCTGCAACATGTTGTCTATCTCTACTCTGTACTCATTATCCCTGAGCTTCAAACTTCCACTAGTACTGTTTATTGTACAGCATTCTTCCTCTATCAGGGGTCACCAACTCGATCCACCAAGTGGGACCTCTTTGCGTTTGTCGAAGTTGAAGGCGAGCTGCGCTTTCCAAAGTCGAGAAAGCGCTACCACTGGAGCTTCGCATTTCGTTATGCCTATTCTTTGCGGGGTTTGGATTGTTTTTGTCCAGACTACAGAATGCGGAACAGCGCTAGCCTTCCTCCTTGCCCCAGTTTCCTTGTCAATCCGCTGTTCTGTTTTGTACAAAAATGGGGTCGACCAGCTTTGTCAACCATGTACGGTATTCCGCGATATTCTGTGCGTTTTCGAGACAGATATGAGACACTTGTCTGCCTGAAGACCGGATTTTCCGATGTAAGTTAAGTTATGAGTCTCAACGGGCGGAAGTTGGGCCGTTCTGCCGCCAAACTATGGGCCTGGGACCTGGCGCCAAAAGTCCATTCCTTAGCCATAGATTGTAACTCGCACTCTTTCCCCTTCTAACACCCGATCCTATCTCTTTCAATGTCTCAACCTCCAGAAACTAACATTCCTGATCCTGAACTTGGAATCCAGGCGGAGCTAGGTCCAGGTACGCAACAGGCAATGAACATTAGTTCAACCACAACCACCTCATCACTCTCGTGTGCTAAATACCCGCTGTAGATGACTATCGCTACCCCCCAAGTGCCGCTCGTGCCCAGCAAGATCAATCCCAACTGGGAGAGTCAAACTTCTCCGACGGTTCTGGAGCCCTGTTCTCTATGTACCTTAATATGGCGGAAGAAGAGGATATCAAAATGACAGAGAGTTGGAAAGGAGACGCCGATGGAATGCTCGTCTTCGTGCGTCCCCATCTTACTTTTCATGCTTTTGCGTGTAACATAGAACTGTAGACTGGTTTGTTCTCTGCCGCTGTTGCAGCATTGCTCGCGGTGACTATTCCAGATATTCGACCGAACTCGCAGGACACCTCAGCATTTTATCTCGCAACCATCTCTCAGCAACTTGCCCAGTTGAATGGCACCCAAATTTCCGTCCCATCCTCCTTGTCCAACCCCGCCGATTCATTCACACCGCCTACTTGGGCCGTTTGGGTCAATGCCCTTTGGTTCATGAGCTTGGTCATCAGCATTACCTGCGCCATATTGGCGACACTGTTACAGCAATGGGCGTGTCGCTATCTCAGAGTGGCCTACCCACGATACAGTCCCCACAAGCGAGCACGAATTCGTGCATTTTACAGGAAGGGCGTCGAGAGGTTGCATCTTCCGTGGGTAGTTGAAGGGCTGCCAGCGCTACTCCACATCTCCCTTTTCCTCTTCTTCGCCGGCCTTGCAGTGTTCTTGTTCAGTGTCAACCGCACCATCTTCATAGTCGTGATCTCATTGGTCGGGCTTTGTGTTGTCGTTTACGCCTATCTCACGATCTTGCCGATTACTCACAAGGACAGCCCTTATTCCGCGCCGCTTTCTGTGTTGGTCTCTTTCTGTTTCACTGGCATACGATCCGCCTTCTTCCGCCTCGTTGACAAGCTTCCTGATCCCATTCCCTCGATCGTCATGCAGCTTCTCAATCGTGATTCAAGGCGGGCCCACCTCGACGGCTTCTTCTCTCATAGTATGCGCAAGACAGCAGAACAATTTGCCCTCCAATTGGGTCCAGAAGTTGACTATGATTCGTTGTCGTGGATGTTCGGGTCGTTAGATGAAGATAAGGAGGTTGAGCAATTCTTTGAAGGTGTTCCTGGTCTTTGTGACTCAAAGGCGCTACCAAAAGCCCAGCGTGACTTTTTCAAGCGGAACGATAACGAGAATATGCTTTCAAATGCATTGGTCGAGTTTATGGATCGTACTTTGTCGTCCAACCTGATCCCTGACTCTGTGAAGCGACGCCGGATTATTATCTGCACAAAGGCCATAGATGCCGCATGCCTTCTCCGACCGTATGGGATCTTGCGTCGCGTTCTTCTTGGCAACTGGTGGAAATTCTTGGGATGCATTGAATTTGGGCTTTTCGTACAAAGTTGGAAGAGCATCGCCCACCGAGTCACCGTCTTCTATGCGGACTGTGTGATTGCTGTCACCATTTCGTGTACAAAAGAACGCGATGATCGTTGGTCCCAGCTTGCAAGTGGCCCACTGGGTGCATCTAACACTCTGCTTCAGAATTCTCTCACGCAAAGCGTCAATGTTCCACTTGCCAATGTCATTTTTATCGTTCGCCAGACCATTCAAACTTTCTCTGGATCAGCGGAACGTTACCGAAGCGACATACTTAGCACGTCATCGAAGACCCTAGAATCCCTCCGCAAATTCGATATCAATCGTACCTCGCCAGAACTCCAGCACGAGTTCTGCGGTTTATGGAACAAAGTTATTGACTTGGCGCAGAACGACGAACGCCCCCACATCGTACGCGTCTCCCTGGCGTCGCTCAAGAACATTCGCAAGCTGTACATCGGATTGCACGACGGCACAAGCGCTGTGCAGGCTGCATTTTTAAACGCAGCAGACGATGATGTCCAAATTTTAGACGACCCAAATTCGTATTGCAAGTGCACAGATGAGGAACATCGCCCTTCCCAACCGGTTGCGGACTTGCAAATCGAGGAGCCAGCTCCTGAAGTCGCAGGAATCGCCCCTCCTACCCCTGACATCCCCCTTAGCACGGGTTCAGCATCCCACCCGCACAATACACGCCCGTCAGAGCATTCCCCGCTACCTTCTCCCTATCCTCGTACAACAGCTCAGGCCCCGTTCGTCTCGCAGCTGACTCATTCTAGCGCATCCCATGTAGATCTACAGGCTACTTTATCCCCTGTCTCTCCACCGTCCACTGTCCCGACTGCCGCCCCGCAAGGCGCTTCCATGGCCCTTTCCGTCCCTGGAGCGGCGAATGTTGGGGCATCTTCAGCGCCATCCTTTAGATCTGCTTCGTCATCTTCGCTGCGTCCTACTACGGCCACTGGTGCCGCCGTTTCACCAGCACAGCACGTCTAATTCCTGCGGACATCATGAGATCTTTCCAAGGTGGGCACATCTATTGTCTGTGCGCATGCCAGTGGTACTTATGGATTCGTTTATACCCTGGTTCCTCTGGCAAATGTTTGTGTTAGACTCTCTCTGTTACGACCTAAATCCTTCGGTTTTTGGACGTCGCGAAGCACTACAACGCTTCGTTGGCGAGCAGCAACCCTGGAGCATATCCTCTACGTGAATAACCCCCTATATGCCGAGTTCCTTGACCGCCTTTTTCCGTTCTCGTTCCTCGATCTATTTCTGACGTCGTATCCCCCAATCGTCCTGGAGCACAGGAATGCAATTGAGCTCATTATCCTCAATTCATACACGCTATATTGAGTATCTTTGCCATGTACTCATTATTCCGAGCGCCGAACAACATGGTTTTTAAGTAGCTTGTCTTCCACGTGTAACACCGTTGATATAACGAGGGTAACAATGCCTTCGTCTTCTCAAATTTGATTTGGATCGCGCTGGAGGCAAATAATGGTATGTATTTATCACTGTTATGAGATATGGCGAGGATCTTGAAGAAGGATCGACCAAAGGAGAAGGTAGGCAGAGGGACTGGGAACAGGAAAGGTGAGCAAAACGATGAGGGACCTGCAGTTGGCTGCGGATTCATCACTAGATCTTGCTCGCTTGACTGGTGACGAAGACTGAGAGAGGGGTTGTATACAAAGTGATACCCATGAGAGGGGGATTTGGGGTGCGCTCGAGACAAAGCAGAGACAGAGCCCACGGTTGTCCACCTGGTGACGTCCGGCGACAAGTAACGATTAACGGACATGCGGGTCCGCAATGCCAGTGCCGGTGGCACAACGTCCTTGGTGACCGGTTAAGTCCAGTCACCGCGGTTCGATCTCAGGTTGAGTTCGTCAGTACTTCCCACACACATCAACCCAGAGTGGCCTGTAGGGAGTCTCTGTACGGATTTCCCCTGGGAGTCGGGTCCCTGGACCAGATTCGGTCCGACACTGGGGCCTAGGGGTAAGTTTCGTGCCCAATCCTGTGCCCAAGTTGGTAGGACTTTCCAAAGGAAATAGAATGAGGTGTTAGGAGGCGGACAGGGAGAAATGTGAGTAAAGTTAAAAATAAGCGAGGTGTGAAACAGGGTGATCCAAGAGTGGTGTAAGGCAGTATGTCCAACGTACGCCAATTGACAGAGTTGACTTCGGACAATAGGGCGGGTGCTCTGATGAGCACGATGATTCTTGCGTTGCTCCGAACGCCGGTAAGATAAGATGATGTAATGTATCATTCGGAGATGAGCATGGATCTAGCCTTTCGCAGCACCCAACTAATATTGTTTACAGTTTCAATCCTCTCGCTGGCCAACATTAGTCGAGATTGGGCATGCCCTCCCACCCAATTTGATTAAACTTCGCTTTACCTCTACAACCTTCTCTGGCATGTTCTTTGATCTACTCTTATCCTCGACACTCTACTTGATAGGTGACACTGCCTTCCCCCCGTCTTTCCCCTCGGGTTGATCTTTCCTCTAAAACCCTGGCGGCCTGGATTGGGAACTGCAACAGACTTTCCATGACGTCCGGCCAATATGTAGCCTTAGCTCTTTGACTGTGCGATGTTGGTGACTACCGTAGTTTTAAGTGGCTGGCAAAACCTCCGAAATCATTCTTGTCTTATTGTCAAGAGGCAGCAGTGCCTTGGGAAATCGGACGAAGATCATGGTATCGGGGTTCAGGCTCCGTAGCTATGCCACAGGTTGGCAGTAATGCCATGTCTGGTCGCGTAAGAGGCTTTGTGTGAGTCGTAAGGTTGTAGGCATTGTTGTATGCGTCGATTGTCACGACAGTTGACTGCTGGGGGTCCGAAATAGAAGTTGCCTGGGGTGCGATAACAGACAATGCGGTGGCCGGGGTTGAAGGATAAGTCGGGGTGGGAGAGTTTGATTGCCGATTCGTGGGCGATATACCGGATAAGGCTAGAGTCGGGAAAGACGAAGCACTAGGTACTATTGAAGGAGAGACAATGTTGGCTACAGAAAAGACAGTCGAAGTGTCTGTGATACTTTCTGCGTCAGCGATAACCCCATGAATACGAGGTGCTGAATCAGTTGGAGTATCAGGAAGGTGGCTTCCAGGATATAGTGGATAAGAAGGAACAACGATCGGGATAGTGGGCTGCAGCCCTAAGGGCACAGAGTTGGTCGAAGTCCGAAAAGGATTTGGGGCACTTGGCGATGACGACCGTAGAACATCCGGTCCAGCAGAAGAAGTATCGGTAGCGACGATCATGGTAGGAGAAAGGACTGCCGAAAGAGCAGCGGGGACAGCGACTGCGTCTTCTGTTGCAGTGGCAGTAAGGTTAGTTATGCCAGGTGTCGAATCTACCGGAGGGCGATGGCGATGGCCATCAATCTTACACAACGGATATGATAACGGTTCATCCAGGATGGGATCGTCAATGTCGGTATAGGCCGAGAATGCTGTCGGTTCGGCATCAGTGTCCTGGTGTAGACTGATGTAGGCGTTACGAAGATGCCTAAGGGCAAGGAGGCAGATTGGTGGAATGTGGAACGTTTCAGGATTCTGTGCTTTGTGGACTGTTTCATTCCAGAGATCACAGAAGGCCTGCTGCAGCTCAGGGAGAGTGCGCCGTATGTCAAATTTAGTAACCGATTCGAGGGTCTTCGATCTCGAGCCAGGAGTGTGTACCCAACCTTCCCTGGAATAGATCCCGATGAGATACCGTGTGGTGTGGATGCAATTGGCGAGCAATACACTATCGCCGTGTGCCAGATAGTTCCGAAGGACAGGTCTTGAAATACCCAGGTGGCCAGTGGTGAGTTCGAACCAACGATTATCGCGAACTTGTTCTCTTGAAATAATGATGGAAATCGCAGACTGCGCATAGGAAGCAGCGTACGGCTCGTTGGGACCAACCCTCCTCCTCAGAAACAGCCCAAGCTCGACAGAGCTCAGGAGTCCATTCCACTCTTCGGAGAAGATACGATGGAAGATTTCTTCATTCAAGGGGAGAGAAGCTGCATCCAGTGCCTTCACGCAGATGGCGCTCCGCCTTTGCTTGACTCGGTTTGGGACAAGGTGAGATGCTGATGTCCGGTCCATCAATCCGATCAGAGCCCACAACAACTTGTCCTCGTTTGGCCTAATGAAAGTATCCAGGGGATCCTCAACCAGAGTCGAACTACAAAAGCCGGGGATGCTCGAAAAGAATCGCTCCAGTTCTATGTCCTCGTCCAAGGAATTAAACGTCCACGTCAATAAACGACCATCCATCTCCGATGATGGTTTTCGGGCAGTTTCTTCGGTGATCTTCCCCAGACCTTGTAGAAACCAGCTGCCATAGTGGTCCTTCAACTTGCTGAAGCGGACGCGGGAAGAATAATTGAGGAGAGGGGAGTTGCGAAGAGTTCGGAAAAGTAAAAATAGTGTGCCCGAAACGAGGTACCAGGCCGATGCCGAGAGAGGTGCGTAGTAGGGACTGTCATGTCGAAAGATTGGCATGAACGTGATGCACACGTATATGGCCATGCAAAGCCCGATCCACCAGGCAGTGGCGCTAAACACCGTCTGATGGACATTGTATAGGTAAACGAGGAGGCCGGCAAAAAACAAGAAAAGGGAAAGATGGAGGAGGATGGGGAGCGCCTCGACCGCCCAGGGGAGGTGTAGCTTATCGACGCCCTCGGAAAAGAAAGCCCGGATCCGTGCTCGCTTCTCTGGACTATACCGCGGCTGGGTAATCTTGACATAGCGGCGTGCCCACTGCTGTAACAATGTGGCCAAAAGAGCACAGGTGAGACTGATGGCCAAGCTGAGGAACCAGAGCGAGTTGACCCAAACTGCATATGTCGGTGGAGAGAACGGCGCGAAGGGATCCAGGAGGGTGGAAGGGATGGGGACGTGAGATCCGTTGGCGTCGGCGAGGAGCTGATAGATACTTGCGAGGTAAAAGGCAGAAGTATCCTGGGAGCTTGGCCGGAGGTCTTGAACGGATATCGTAGTTAATGACGCGACTGCTGCAGAGAACAGGCCAGTCTAGGGTCCCTAAGGTTGATGATTAAAGAAAAAAAGGGTGATGTCTGTACTCACAAAAACCAGGATACCATCGGCGTCTCCCTTCCAACTCTTAGCCATGTCCCTATCTTGTTCCGCAGTCATATCCACGTACATCGAGAAGAGAGGACCTGACCCATCAACAAAAGATGCACGTTGGGAAGCCTGATTTCGCCCTGACTCGGGAGGGTAACTGTCACGGTGGTGGCGACCTGTCCATCCATGGCGAAAATATGAGATGGCTGAATACGGCTTATGGAAGTAAGATGGATGATACCATAACCCGTGGCCATCTCTTCCTCACCGGGAGGTACATCCCCCAAGTTGATAGCTTCCGGGTCAGGTGGTGGCATGACGTGCATGGCAGTTTGCGATGAAAAAGTTGACAGTGGCGTGGGAGCCTCGTGAGCGACGTGCTGTGCAACGAAGCATCATACGAGTACAGTTATTTACTGTAATCGCTTTGAATTATTGCACAGACATGTAAGCTGTGCTTGCATCGTTATTGGCTTTCTCCATACGAAATACCAGAGGAGCCAAGGAATCCAGCTCACAGCGTCTGCCTCTGGTTCTTAACGTCCCTGTGGCTACCACAGAAAGGCGCCCCCTTCAAGAATTCTTATCCTCCATCTCCCAAGACGAAAATCGGCCCATGTCTCAGACTACCCACGATCTCACCACCATAAATTCTGAAGAACCGGATATAAGCCAGGAGGAGGGGATAGGTACTTCATCCCTCAATCAGCTTTGTTGCCTCGTTTTTTCACACACGTCGACAGGTGATTACCACTTCCCACCTCAGTCGGCACAGAACAAAGCAGCGCAGGGAGAGTTTGTCTTTGTCGATGGATCGGGGCCACTCTTCTCCATGTATTTGGAGATGGCAGGAGAAGAGGACAAGAAAATGGCGGACAGCTGGAAGGCGGACGCTGATGGGATTCTAGTCTTCGTGAGCGTCATCACTCCCTGCCGTAGCGTTTTGAAAGCTGACTCTATATAATAGACCGGTTTGTTCTCTGCTGCCGTCGCAACGCTGCTCTCGATATCTATCCAAGACCTGCGACCAAACTCCCAGGACAACTCTGAATTTTATCTTGCAAATATATATCAACTTCTGGCCAATGCTAACGGTTCTCCCGTCTCTATCCCTTCTAACCTCGTAAATCCATCCATACAGTTCTCCCCGCCGAAATATGCCATATGGGTCAATTCGCTCTGGTTCCTCAGTTTGACCATCAGTCTTGGCTGTGCTCTTCTGGCCACCCTTCTTAAGCAGTGGGTTCGACGTTACGTCAAAATTACCCAGCCACGGTACTGCCCCCACAAGCGGGCGCGGATTCGTTCCTTTTTTGCCGAAGGCATCAATATGTTACATCTTCCCTGGGCTGTTGAAGTGTTGCCCACCCTTCTGCACATTTCCGTTTTCCTCTTCTTTGGCGGCCTCCTCATATACCTATTTAACATCGATCTCACAGTCTTTACCGCCGTAGTTGGGTGGATAGGTTTTTGCACAGCCGTATACGCATGTATAACGTTCATGCCGATCTTTCGTCATGACAGCCCGTACTATGCCCCGCTTTCGTCGACGATTTGGTTCCTTGTCAATGGGACGCTCTTCGCAGTCTTCAAAGTCCTCTTTTGGTTCGCGTCCTCTCGGTTCTTTAGTCAGAAAACCTGGAACCGCTTTGATCGCATTATGGGTCGATATCGCAAGTCATTTCTATGTGGAATTAGGAAGGAGGCCGAAGTATCTGCTCTGAGGCTATCATCCGAAATTGACAGTCGCGCCATAATGTGGACATTTGAATCTTTGGATGAGGATCACGAATTCGAGCGGTTCTTCTCAGGCATTCCCGGATTCTTCATGTCAAAAGTTGTTCACGACGTTCGCGGCACTTTCTTTGAACCGAATGGTGAGAAACTGTCGGAGACTATGGTTGGATTTCTGGACCGCACCTTGTCCTCCAAGCTTGTCTCCCAGCCAGTGAAGCAACGTCGGACGACGATATTTTCAAAAGCGATGGAAGTCGCATCTCTCCCCATTAACTGGACAATATTAGACCGCGTCCTTCACGGAGAGTGGGATGGTCTACTTAACTCTGTTGAATTCGGACATATCTTGAAGAGAGCTCAATATAGCCATCCATTGACAGCGTATCTTGCACAATCCGCAGTTTCGATTATCATAGCAAGGGTACAAGACCGTGATAACCGTTGGTTCGAACTTGCTACCCGCCAACTGGGGATAAACGGATCCGTGCTTCAGCACTACCTTTTCCACGGTGACAGCGCGTTACTTGCTAATTGCATCTATATCTGTCGGCAGATGATCCAGGCCTATTCTGACCATGGGTGGAACTATCGACCCGCTGCCTCCCTCGAAGAGGTTTCTGAGTTTGACGTACAACACACTCTTCCCGAACTACAGCATGAGTTCTGCGATCTGTGGAATGAGATCGTGCAACTGGCGCACAACCGCAATTATCGTCACATACGATCGGTCTCCATCGATATTCTCAAACATTGTCGTCATATCTATCTCGCCTTGCATCAGGGCGGCGGCGCCCAACCAAGAAGATTCTCTGCCTCCACTGCTGATGACGACCGAGTCCTGCTGAGGAAGTCCTCCTATACGGCATGCAACATACCAGGTCATCACTCGCATTCAGCGCACTCTGAGGTGGCCACTGGTGTGACGGGGGAAATTAGTGAACATGGGTCCCCTCTTGTAATACCTTCTCTTCGTTATAGTATGTCATTTTTGCATGCACCACGTCTAAGGCATACTAATTCGGCCACAGATACCTCAGTACACAGCATTGCTGACACCATCCCATCGCCGACCGACACTATCCCACGTTCTTCCGAGGCATCTTCATCGCCTTCTTATCCACATCCTTCTCCGGTTACCGCTCTGTTTCCGAGAGATACATCAATTCCGATGAGGAATGAAGATCCAACCCATAATGTTCCCCCATCGTTTCCTATCCCAGTCATAGTTGTCAGCAGCCCACTTCCCACGGAAGTACCCCAAATGGATCATATTCATTCTGTACCGGGACCGAGGTCTCTTCCGCCAACCCCGCTCACCGCTCCATCCTATACAGCTTCTGAAGCCACGTCTCCTTCGGACGTTGAACCCACTTTGGATCCCAAAATGCTCGATGCACATCAGAATACACGGGCAGGGGATCTTTTGGCCGTAACGGAGCCCACCCATCATCAACGCCAACCGACCGCATCATATCTGGGGTCAGGAAGGGATCTTTCACCACCTCCCCAAGACGTCAATTTATCCGGGCTTCCTAATGCCGTTTTGCAGGGTCCAGCTAACATGCGATTTTGAGACTATCATGAAGTTGATAGTTGTTTGTGAATTTTCTGATGTCGTTCGTTTGTCATGCGAGAAGAAGTTAGGAACGGTGCGAATAAATGGCTCTTTGTTTGGACTAATGCACTGCTCATTTGGTGGAGCATGGTGGCCGTGCCTCGCTTTGTATAATTATCTAGGTCCTGCTTTACTTGTATGACAAAACTGGGTACGTGCCTGAATATCGCCAAGGTGGTTGATTGCTAGCGATAAGCGCAAGAAGAATGACCGCATGGGGAAGTACCTAACGCGTGTGTTGGTCACCACAGCCCTCCACAAGCCCCGGACCCGCACAGACTCCTCCATTCCCACGCATTGCATAGCGCGGCCTGTCAAAGAAATTGCGATGGCAGTGCCAGGGTACAGGTTCAAGCTATCAGTACAGGTACCTGATCCGCGTGCCTGACCGGGATATTTCGGTTGCCCCTTGAACACGACTTCTTCTGGCTCTGCGTGTGAAATTGTAGACGCTTTAAAATCTGTTAAGTCAACGATTCTGTCTTTCTAATTCGGGAAATGCATCGTGGTAGCTCGTATTAACTGTCATAAATACAATAATTTCAAATGGCCAACCATACTCGTACAACAAGCAGTGAATGTCGTATGCCAACTAATATGAAGGAAGTGGTATAGCAGCTCTCCTGTGGACGACGTACAGAAGCGTACGGATAAACTGTCTAGCACGCTGCAATGCGGTGACGGTCACAGGGTCGTCCTTCAGCGTGATGGCAGAACGTAGCTTGCTCGTACTCAACGAGGTGGAGATGCGGGCGAAACGCTTAATGACCTCTTCAATGGTGGGACGACGTGCTGGGTCATCCCTTCTCATTGCATCAACAAGCTCTTGCATGAATTCGAAGCCATCGTACCTCTACAATGACCTAGTCAGCCTGACATCAACGGTGAAGGATCACAAACGGACTAAGCGCACCCTCAGAAAACAGCTACGAACGATACTACCAAGGTCGTAGATGTCGGTGTGAAACGGGTTACAGGAGCGGCCACGCCTAATCTCGGGCGCAGGGTCGTCGCCATACCGATGTGGGCTGTCCAAAACGTGTCGTGAGGTGTACTGACGAGACGGTCCAAAACTAGTGATGTAATAGCGAGGGGGGCGCTGCGTCCTGGTGTAACGTTGCGGCTTGCCCCCAAAATCGAGACTTTTCTCGAGTCGTACCGGGTGATATCCTTTAGGGTACATCGGGGAGGGATCGAACATGATATTATCAGCTGTGCAATTCCTGAAAAAGCCGTGAGAAAGCCCTCATCACTGAGGTATCATCATTATCTCACCGATGCGCTACATTTTGCTTGTGCATAAATTGAAGACCCTAAGCAAAGAACGCATCAGAATTTATTTGCAATTCCGGAGATAGAATTTTGGATACAACCTCGCAAATTTGTGTGAAGAAGGCCACAAATTCCCCGTATGTTTGAAATGGGGGGTCGTTGAAACGACGCAAGAGCGGCATCACCAGTAGCTGCCTGCCGCGTTTTCCCCTTCTGGATAAATCGATGACATCGAGCAACGGAACGCAATGATTGCGGGGATCATGTTTGAGTTCACGAGACGAGAACATTCGTAGGATGACTAGCTCATTGGGCGCCGTTTCTGGAAAATATTTCCTGAGCAGGACCTGTCTACCATCAGCGATACTTGTCGCGTCAATCGCAGCATGCGGCTAAACGGGCAGTTCGAAATGTGAGCGTCGACTTGTCTGGTGCTAGTGGACAACTCTTACCTGACAGTTCTGGCCGTCCTCCGTTTCGCACGAAGCCTTGCCCGACCGGATCCAAGATGGTTCCCATTTAGGGTGATAGCGAGGCCGAAGCCTGTACCCACAATTCTTAATGGAATAATATCGATCTCGCCACCACGCCTCACTCCGAGAAAGGTCGCCCACTTCCAGACTCGTGGGTGAAAAAAGGTCCGGCGGTCCGTGCCTTTCCTGTGTTCGTCTCCGCCCCCGTGGACCGCGAGTATTGGGTAGGGAGGAGCTTCCACGACCAACTCCACCCGCTGGGCCCGGAGGTCTGAGGTTTGAGTTAGGTAGCAGACCAGAAAGGGTAGATGACGTGGTGTGAGAATCGGAAAGGGGGGAGATGTTCGGGTGACTACGTTGCAACGCCAGGAAATGGGGATGCCTGAGCATAGTCGGCAGTGAGGTGTGTCACTAGATAGTTGACCACGCGAGATATTATATAGGTATAATGATCGTGGGAAAGTAGTCATCGCCACCTTGAGGCTCCACCACGGCATCGCATTGATTCCCGTCTCGAAAAATGGTTTCCCAGAAGACTTTGGTAACTTGCCGTGATCCTGGTTGTGCTAGGGGTTCAAGTCAAGGCGTACTAAGCTCGTCTGGGGTCATAGTGGTCTTAGCTGGCTGGGACTCGTATCGCGCGAGAGTCTGGAAGTTCCAGACGGCAAGAGATGTGCGAGCCATGTGTTTCCCAGGAACTGCCACCAAATGTTGAGTGACGTGCAGACCCACTTCCATACCTCACTGCCACAGAGGCAGTGGCAAAGCAGAGAAACAGACGGTCCCTCTTTTGACTTGGTAGGGCGTCGTAATATATATAGCTATTGTATCTGTTGTCAACAAAGCTTCGAGCTCCTGATACCTCGACTAATAGCACAGCTTACTGACGTTTTTGAGTCATGCTTATCAACGTAGAGGAGAGAGACCGAAATGGAGATTGGCAATGCAATGTCGTATTGATAAGCTATCTCGAGTCAGAAACACGGTTCCCGAGATGTCTGACTCTATGTTGGTGTTCTTGGTCCTTGGTCCATGCGGTGGCACCATGCACGTAGAGTCACGGTGGCAGCGCTAGCGTCCTGGCGAGCGGGGCTGAAGATAAGAATCTATGGGCGTTGGAAATACCCCTTTAATGTTACTTTTCCACAGGGATTAACCGTTAGAGGCGTAGGAAATGAAACAAGTAGGAGTGCAGCAGTGCTTGCTGATGAGGTTCTGGGGGACTGATGTGTGGGCGTGAGGTTGGTTGGGGTATGATGAGGTTAGGGCCGGCCGACTGGAATAGAATACCGGCTACGCGGGCCGTAACTCCCTGACCATGTGATACGCCCGAAACTTTTGATTAACTTTTGATTTTGATTTTGATTTTGTATGCACAAAACGCCAACATGACCTGACCTCGATTTGATCCTTGAACATCGCTCAGGGTTTGTGATCGCATTGAAATTTTTGATTGAAATTTTGAACAATCAATTCGTGAAAAATTTGTTATATTCCCTTGTCAACAATGACAACAAGGGGTCCCATCTCTAGCCCACACCCAGTACAGTGCCAAACTCGCCTACTATCCAGCAGCCACCCCTTTTATAAAAGCCCATGCCCGACGTACGCCCCGTCGAAATTGCCGCCCAACTGACCCTTCCCCTTTCTCCTGGGTTTTCCTTTCTGCTCCCGACATCGCTCCCTCATCTCGCGTCTCGCCCGACCTTTCTTTTCCTTCGTACCGAGTTCTTGAATTACAGGCCCTTTGACCCCCCACCCACGCATTAAAATTACATAAAACCCGATTGCAATTCTCTTGCCATCGCTATAGTCGTCCCGACACCCATCTCCATAATGCTAAGCAGTTCGGAAATAATGGTCCCGAAGTAAAAGCCAACGGGTATAACTGGGTCGCTTACCAACATCGCATGGAACTGACAATGGACGTGCTCAAACTCAAAGACCACCTCACAAATGCTGAAATGCCTGAATCATACGCTAGCGCTGAGACAATTGACGGGGTAACACCTGCTATTCGCTGGGACCGTGACGATGCGACCGCCAAGCAATATATTGCGGCCTCCCTTCCCGAATCCACATTCATCCGAATCAGCAAAGAATCAAGGGCCAAAGATGTCTGGGATAAACTACAGGAGACGTTCGGGAACAAACATCGCATTGGCTTGGCCGTAGCCCTGCTTGAGAGGAGGTTGTTCAATAAGCGGTGTGGGGACGATGAGGACGTACGGTCCCACTTCGAGAAGCTCCTTGACTTGCGTGAGGAGCTGGCCGGTTTGGGGAGACTTTTCTCCGACAACGAATTTTCCTACATCCTCATCACTTCTTTCCCCACCTCCTACACTGGCAATGCCTGCATCTCGACCCTCGAAGTTGTAGCCGAGCTGACCCGGAATGACCTCGACCCCTTCAATGTCTTCAGAGCCATCACCGGTTTCTACGACCGACGTGTATTGCGGAATTCCGAATCAACGACCTCCCAGCAACGGTCATCCTCTACGACAAGAAGAAAGACCGGGAGAGGACATTGAACCAACCAGCTTATCGAAAGAAGCGCCCACATGGCCGATCGGCGAGCGAAGCGAGGACGAAATGACAATGCCCAACCCAGAGAAGGAACGAGGTTTGTGCCACTGCATGGATATCTTACTTTTTGTACAGGCAAGGCAGATGTTTTCATGTCCAAATTGCGTACCCCTAAAACAAACTTGCAGAAATGATTTTTGATCAACCATTAACTGCAACGATGTGTATTCAAGCGACTCAATATAGCGATAGCGCTCAGGTGTGAATCCTTTCTCTCGGACTATCTCCCGAGGTGGACAAATGATCTTTATCAAAGTCCTGTATGCCTCCCTAGGGTTCTTACGTAGTTGGTACGTTAATATAAAGAGATGTTGCAGCAAATTACGACCATCTATATGGCTCTCCATCTTATGGTAGTGAGCCATTCACCAAACGAACGCCCCCCGACGCGAAGAAGACTGACAGGGACATCATAAGATGGCAGATCCCTCAACGAGTCACGGTCTTAAGGTCGCAGCCGTATTCGCGGCTATGTCAGACGACCGGCGTGGCTGACGGGCGACTTCCATCGGAATGGGAGACTTCGCGTTCCGCGTATTGTCACGGACATCGAGGCATCCAATACTCTCAGAGAAATCTTGATCAAGAGTGGAGGTAGTAACCTGTGGAGAAAAAATGGCGTTGGGCGGGGATGCGGAATCTGGGAACGAAGATGGCCGTTGAAGAGGGTCGTTAAATTTAGTTTCAACTACATCTGCGGGTGGATAAAGTTCCACGGGAACTGCGCTGCGTCTGGCCGGGATGGGAATTGATGATAATGCAGCGTCAGGCGCGATAGAGGAGGGAATTATGGCGGTTTCCTCGCTGCATCGCGGGCTGGGGGCATTCCTAGACCTGAAAGGAGGGACTGGATTGGTCGTAGAGGGGGTAGAGGTGCCATCAATTCCTTGTGTTGCACAGGCAGTTGCATTACCAAGGTCATAATTTTTGAGAGGAGGGCGGGGCGATGGAATAACGTGGAATGACACATTACTATGCGATAGTTTTGTCGTGGTGGCAGTTCCATCGGCACCACAATGAAGGTCCGCGGGGGAAGGGATAGCGGGGGCGTGGACAGTTTCTGCCATCTTGGAGTCAACAAGCCCATGTATATTAGACGGCGTGGATGGCAGTGACTGATGGCAGGAGTAGTTGCACAAAGGATACGAAAATGGTTGATACAGAATGGCATCGGAATCGTCAATGGAGGCAAGTGATGCTACTGTTGGAGAAGAATCGGAGCCTTGATGCAACGCGGCATAAATATGGCGAGTATGGACGAGGATGAGGAGCGGAGTAAAGTACGTTCCATTGTTCTGCACCTCCAGCACGATTTCATTCCACAAGGCGCAAAAGTTGTGCTGTAGCTCAGGAAGAGCATTTCGAACGTCGAATTGGGAGACAGATCGCAGGACGTTGTGTGTCTGCGGAACCAGATCCCGGTTAGCGGAAAGAAAGATCTGCCGGGCGATGTGTATGAGGTTCGCAAGCAAGACGCTATCGCCATATGAGACGTAATCTCTAAGGACGTTTTCCGATACTCCGAGCTGATCCATGGCGAGCGCGAACCAACCAGAATCGCGTTTTCGGACGCTTGCGATGATGCTCGCCACTATGCTCTGCGCACATATACCCATTTCTATGTCGGTGCTGTGGCTTATTAGAGCACGACCCATTTCAACGGATTCCAGCACGCCACGGAAGTTCCCAGAGAAAACCCGCCGAAGGATCCACTCCGATGCAAAGTAAAGCCGGGCCGCATCGGCTGCCTTGACGCAAATGACGAGCCGCCTCTGCTTTACTGTCTCGGAGACCAAGTTAGATGACCACGAATGGTCCAAGAACACCTCTAGGGCCTGGGCAGATGTCCAGCTATCCAATTGGGCGAGACTACGGTGGGGGTCATCGAACACCTTTGAACCGCAGAAGCCAGGAATGCTCGCGAAAAATCGCTCCAATTCATCGTCTTCGTACAGGGACTCGAATGTCCATTTCAAGGCGCGACCCACCATTTCTGAAGACACCGTCCCCACCGTTTCTTCCGCTGTCTTCGTTATACCCTGCAGCGCCCATCTCCCGTAGGTTCTCCGTAAGTTGTTGACGTATTCCCACGTTGAATAATTGATGTGTTGTGCAAAGTAGTTGCGCCAAACGACCCAAGGGAAAATCCGGAAGACGAGAGATAGTGTGCCAGAATATAGGAACCAGGCAGATGAAGAAAGTGGAGCGTAATACGGGCTGTCGTGGCGAAATATCGGCATGAATGTGATGCACAAGTATAGGCAGCTGCAGATCCCAAGCCACGATATGACTACCTTGAAAACCGTGTGATTTATATTGAACAGGTATATCGCAAGGCCTCCGAAGAAGAGGGACAAGGAAAGGTGTAGGAGAATGGGCAACGCTTCAACCGCCCAAGGAAGGTGAAGATTCTCGACGCCCTCAGCGAAAAATGCCCTAATCTGTACTCGCTTGTGTGGGTTGTACCGTGGCTGGGTGACTTTCATATACCGACGTGCCCATTGCTGCAGTAATGTCGCCAACAGCGCGCAGGTGAGGCTGATGACCAAGCTCAGGAACCAGAGAGAGTTGACCCAGACGGCATATTTCGGTGGAGAGAATGGCGTGGATGGATCTGGGAGTACGGCGGGAATGAGAACGTGGGATCCATTTGAATCGGCAAGGAGTTGATAAATGTTTGCGAGGTAAAATGCAGAGATATCCTGGGAGCTTGGCCGAAGGTCCTGAATCGATACCGCGACCAACGTTGCCACCGCGGCGGAGAATAAACCGGTCTATGCCCACTAAAGGTCACACTTGAAGGGGAACGAAAAGTAAAATCGGGACTCACGAAGATGAGGATCCCATCCGCATCCGCTTTCCAGGTATCCGTCATCTTCTTGTCCTCTTCCCCCGCCTTCTCGAGATACATGGAGAAGAGGGGCCCAGAACCATCAACGAAGTTAGATTCTACGTGTGGTCCCCGCTTCCGTGTTGGCTGGGTTGGATAACCTACACCGCCTGAAACGAACGAGATGATGAGACTTCAGTAAAATCTCAGTGGTTGAGGAGGGCTCGGAAGCACCTGTGTTGACACTGACCCTGGATGGGTCTCGCAAGCTGATGGATTTGTGGGTTCGTTGGGTCATCGGAAATTTGAATAATTGTATGAGGGGTGTAAGTGTGGGACTACCTGGTGCGGGTCTGTTGCGGTTGCGATGGAGCTTTGAGACTGCTGCGGAGGTTGAAGATTGAAGATCTAGATGACTAGATCTATGTTGCTATCACTTGCAAGCGCTCATGAGGTCACTGACGCGTGTGTATCGTCACTATTGTCGCCTTTTCCCAGACACGCACAGGGCACCCGAGACCACTCGAGTTTCACCGGCATCGCCGCGAACATGAGCTCACTGACTCGAGTACTATGCGATACCGCCCAGGCCAACACCCATTGAAATAAAATATTGAGCCACCAAGACCTGGGTGGCAACACTCCAGTGATAGCTTAAAAAGGAGACTGCTAATGACATCCTTTCCTAATAAGAAACATGAGTCCAAAAGTGGTATTCACGAAAAAATCCCGCATCGCATGCCATAAACCGTCAGTGCAGCTTACTATGGATCATCATTAGGACAATGCTCAGTCCTGAAAGGAAAAGAAATCACATTACAAACCTACGATTGGCGTCTCAACCACGCCGCTCCACGGCTGCCAATCTGGTCTACTATGGGGGCTAGGAAAATTTTTGAGACGGGTCATGACCCTCAAATTGCAGTCCATCTTTGGCTGTGTCAGGAAGGCTGTGTGAGGGACCGGAATATAAAGCGACGATTCGAATCTAGGGTGTCATCAGGTGTACCGGGCGGTCTAATTTCCATAGTAGCATTTGGATCAAAACCGGATTTTGATTCGATGAAAGATGTGCGAAAAAAAGGGGGGGATTTGCGATGAGGTGGTTGTCGTATGGCTGATGCGTCGAACAGCAGTGAAACCGCTTGAAGTGGAAAGAGAGACGAGATGGACGAGGTGCGTTGTATTGATCCAGGAACAGCGCCATCAGAGAATCGATTGTTTTCAAGAGTAGTGCGATGAAGCGATGAGGCGACTGTTATGAGGCGTTGCACTGGCAACAAACGATGCTGATGCCACATCCAGACTGGGATTGTGTGATCTAGATCCGGCGTGGGTAAAGATTCGGCGGCTGGTTGGACGATGAATAGAACAGCGTTGTGGTGGGGAGGAACAGGTAATGGGAGCATGAGCTGGCTCCGCTATTCTGTGCTCATCAACCTCGCTCAATTTACGATCCGACTCCAAGCGGTGGCCGGGGATGCTACACATAGGATAGAATAGATCCGATGGCGCATCATCGAAAGTGGTGATTTCGCGGGAGTGGAAGAGAGCGGTCTGAGCGACATCGGTGTCTCGGTGTGGATCGAAGTAGATACGGCGAGTTCACCGAGAACGTTGCGAACGAATTGGCGAATGAAGTGAAACAGGCTGGCAGGTAACGCGCTGTCGCCGAGGCAAAGGTAACCTTGAATGACGTTTCCGATTTGCCTAAGTGATGCTGTGTTCCGGTGCAAAAATACCATGATGATGAAGAAAAAGCGGAGTGCAGTAGGGGCTGTCACGCCAGAACATCGGCATAAGAGGCTCAAACGTGATGCGAGTGTATATGGCTGTGCAAACACCGACACACAATATGATCGCGTTGGATACCGTGTGGTTGATGTTGAAAAAGAACACGGCGAGGCGTGAGGAAAAGGAACAGAGAAAGGTGCAACAATGCGGACAACGTTTCAACTGCCCAAGAAAGATGACGATTGTCAACACCCTCGGAAAAGAACGCTAGAACCCTCGCCCGTTCAAGCGGATTGTATCGCGGCTGGGTAACTTAGGGCCCGTTCGGGAACTTTTTCGGGTAGATTGCATTCTGCATGTGATCTCTATTTGGAGGGTGCCAGATAGAGATACTGTTTTCATGCCCCAGATATTTTTTGTGTTATCCGAACGCACTGTTTTCACGAACCAAATAGAGCT